>Ga0172380_10000043_pt1 | contig 262587 bp, 287 predicted proteins | sample Leawe162metaG_FD_119747 | JGI IMG/M metagenome (GOLD analysis project Ga0172380, IMG submission 119747) | Leachate microbial communities from a municipal landfill in Southern Ontario, Canada - Leachate well 162 metaG | ecosystem: Engineered > Solid waste > Landfill > Unclassified | place... | reverse complement strand
TTCGGTGTATGCACCGGTGCTGAAGCTCGCTGAGGTGGTGCTCGTCGTTGCTCCGTATGATGCGGTGGCGCCATAGACAATACCGCGCTCGGTGACATTTGTCGTACCGAGTGCGGTGATGTTGCCTCCAAGGGTGACGGTAGTCTGTGCAAGTGATGAGGCGCTTCCGGTCGTGACGGTTGGAGTCGTTGATGGGGTGATGGTGTATGTCTCGGTCATGACTCCACTGTCTGCATAGAGTGACTTAATGGCAAGAGCTTTCAATGTTGAGGAAGCTGAAATTGTGATAGATCCTGTGTAGAGCGTCGATTCCGTAGTTGGAGTTGAACCGTCAGTGGTGTAGTAGATAGTAACGCCGGAGGTTGTTGAAGTGAGTGTAACTGATTGCGCGGAGCTGTATGTTCCACTTGGAATAGATGGTGTTGGGGTAGCGGTTTGAAATAGATATGATTCGCTCATAATGGCACTGTCTTCTTGACCAGCCTTAACTGCAAAAGCTTTAAGTGTTAAAGCTGAGGATACAGAAATTGCACTCGTGTACACTGTCGAACTGGTATCAGGAACAGATCCGTCATCCGTGTAGTAAATGGTAGAACCATCTGTTGCAGAGGACAGCGTGACTAACTGCGTTGATGAGTAAGTACCTCCTAGAGATGACGCAACAGGAGTTGACACTGCCAAGGGCGAGCTCTGTACTGTACCTCCTGCCAAAACAAACATTTGTGAGGTGCTCGCGTTGAAGTCAAAGTCTGCACTCGCATCTGCATCAAGATTAAAGTTAGATGCTCCCAAATTTCCCCATGATGTGCCATTGAATTTTAAGACGTTTGTGTAGTATGTAGGATATGTACTACTTACGAGGAGCATGTGCGGTTCGCCAGTTGATAAATTAAACTTTAAACCCTTTGCCGCCCCTGTACCTGTAGATGTAGCACCGACATTTTCCCATGATGTGTCATTAAATCTCATAACTGCATTTGTAGTGGCCGCAGTTGAATACACCACGTACGGTTGATGCGTGGTTGGATTGATAGCAATTTTTATCTTTGAACTACCATAAATAGGTGAGCTAAAACCCCTTGACCCAACAACATCCCACACAGTTCCGTTAAATCTTAGTACAGTTAATTTATTGGCATTATTGGAATCTGCATACACCAAATATGGCTCGCTCGTGGAAGAGCTGAAAGTGATGTCACTCGTACCCCAATATGCTGCCGTACCAAAACCACTTCCAACATCCACCCATGAAGACCCTGAGAGCTTTTTAACAAAAACCTTTTCAGAGATATTATTATTGAACCCGGTAATGTAGGGGGTTCCATCATCAGGATCAAAAATGATACTCGTTACATACCCAAAACCACTTGATACAGTGCCTCCAACATCCACCCATGAAGACCCGTTATATTTAAGAACGCTCGGTCTCTCATCGAGCGATGAAGCTGCGTAGTCAGTGTATGCAACATAGGGCTCCCCTGTAAGTGGACTGATACCAAGCACCCATCCAAACTCTACCCTCTCTGGAGCTAGAGCATCACCACCGAGAGACTCCCAAATAGACGTCGTACTGCTAAATCTTTTAAGCACTAGGTTGACCCCTGATGGTGCAAGCACATACGGCTCATACGTGACTGGGTTAATTGCAATATCGAGACCCGACAGGCCAGCAAATTGCCGCGTCCCAACCACAGTCCACTCGCCTCCTTCTTTTTTCTCATAAAATTGACTAACGACATCGCTGTTAGGAAACCCAGACTTTACAGAGATAGCCTTAATTGTAGTAGAAGCTGAAATGGATATCGCTCCCGAATACAAAGTTGATGTAGCTGAGGGTGTACTGCCATTGGTTGTATAGTATATCGAAGCCCCCGTGGTAGCAGTCGACAAGGTCACGAGTAATGAACTTGTATAAAAATTTCCCCCATACGGAGACATGACTGGAGCATCTGGCGCACCAGTGAGATATTTAACCTCCTCAATATTTGTAATATATACACCCCCTGCAGTTGTTGTCGTTCCAAAGACAAAATCTGACACTAAATTATCAGCCGTCCAGTTCGACCCCAGTGTCAACCAGGAGGTGCCGTTGAATTTCATTATTCCACCATCGTATACGACGTATGGCACATTTGTTGTTGGATTGAAACGAATCTTAATACCATACGTCTTATTGTAACCGAACCCCTCTACCCCAACAGTGACCCAAGTACTACCGTCAAATCGTTTAACCGTCGCCTTATTACCTGCACTACCATCTCTATAGGCAACATATGGGTCACCAGTAACGAGATCGAAGGCTATCGTAGTGTCATATGCATTACCACTTGAGAACTTCTCCGTCCCCACCGTCTCCCATGAGGTTGTGGTCGCATTGTATTTTTTAACTGTTGCTTTTGTCAGGGCATAGCTTGAATCAATTTCTCCATAGGCAACATATGGTTCATGTGTTACTGGATTGAAAGCAATACTCGTATCAAATACACCACTTCCTCCGCCAAAGCCACGAGCTCCCACATATCCCCATGTGGAACCATCCCATTTTTGAACAGTGATTTTGCTTGAGGCACCAGCATCTCGATACGCAACGTATGGTTCACTCGTTGACTCGTTGAACGCAAAACTATTTTCCTCTGCAGAAGCGGTAAAACCACCGAGTTCTAAGTAATCGACAGTGACCCAAGTACTGCCATTAAACCGCTTAACGGTCAGCCTCCCCGACAAACTGTAATCTCTGTATGCAACATATGGTTCATAAGTTGTGGGGTTAAAGGCAATCCTCACATAACTTGCCCTACTTGGTGTAAAGCCCGCAGTACCAACAACTTCCCATGAAGTCGTAGTCGCATTGTATTTTTTGACAGTTGCCCTAAGTGAATTTACGGTATCTGAGTAAGCTACATAAATCTCACCAGACACAGGATGAACGGCAATGTTTGTTGGTTCTCCAGTGTCCATTGAACCATATGTTGTACCAAGAGTAGCCCACGACGCCGCGTGCACCGATGAAAAAGACACCAAAAAATAAAGCGAACTTACCGCAAGAAAGACTCCTGTCCTTCGCAAAATACTTACCATGTATAAAAAGTATACCATTTGGGCTGAAACCACATATATTGTGGATTGAATAACGGTTTTCTATGGTATTCTTGCACTCAGGATTGGCCGTGATGGCACGGCCACAAGAGTTCTTGGAGGAAAAAATGGAACTGGAAAGTGTGCGGTTAATAGTTGGTTCTTTCATTCATATCGGTGTATTTGTGGAAGAGGTGTCAAGGTCTATCATATGTGATGGGCCCTATAAGCTCGAGACCGTCTGTCTCCGAGTTGTAAATATGGACGGACTCACCTTCACTACCCAAGACCTCGAACGAATGAGCCTCCCGAGCGACGACTGTGGAGCACAAGAGATCGGTGGCCTTTGTGATCGGAAGCGCGAGCGGATATTCCTGGAATACTTCTCTAGAGGAATGCCGGCACACCAGGGACGATTCCTCCTCCTCTGTGCGAAAGTGGAGGGGTCAGGGGCAGTCCGTGTGACATTCACCATCACCTGCCACAGCAGTTCAGGGGAATGACATGAACGACGAAATAGCCCGCGCAGAGCGCGGGCTATATTTTATTTATGTCTGCTTTACAAACCGAATCTTCTTCTCCCCTTCCCATTCCACCTCCTCACCCCATTCGCGGAGTGGTCGAGTAAAAAGATGAGCATCAGCACATTCGTACTGAGGTTCATACACCACCATCCATTCCTCGTCGTTTGAATGAAGTGCAAGTTCCATCACCTTATATAAATCACCTTTATAGTGCTGATAGATTTCTCCGATTTTTGGTACACTCTCGGAAAGTGGAATGATATTTCCTTTCATGAAATTTGCTCTATACTATATATATTGTTGCAATAATACACCCGTAACTATGTCAGAACAATTTTCACTTAATTTCGGTGCCACAGAAAAACCTAAAGCTTCTCAACCGTCATGGGAAGAAATGAGTATTGAGGAACTTAAAAAAATATATAGGGAAAAGGTCGGAGTTACTCCCCGAATAGGAAGAGATGTTAGAACACACCTCATGTGGGCGATTCAAAATCCTGAACAAGAACGCACAGCGCTTCATGAAATTGATATATCGGATGATCGTGAGGATCTTAGTAGTCCGTATAAAGGTCACTAAAAATCAGTGGCGTAACGAAAAGAGCACCATTTTTCAGGTGCCCTTTGTTATTACTGATTCTCTCTATGCTTCTTCCTCTACGTCCTTCCTTACAGGAGCAGTTCAGGTTGTATGATATTTTCTTTCAGAAAATCTCGACTGATAAGCGAGTGTCCAGTATGAAAGTTCACTTTCATATATGACACGAGCGCAATCAGAAAGCTTTTGCTTACAACCTCGGTCAAAGATGTAGCGAAGAATAATAAAAAGCACTCCATCCGGAGCGCTTTTTATTATTCTTCTGTCTCAACATCTTTCAGGGTCAAGTTGCTAAACATAATTATTCGCTACGCTCTAATTATGTTAAGCACTTCCTCCCCGGCCTCGCGGTTTTGCCTCCTTATGGTCAGCTCACTTCCTTACAGGAACTGTCCACTCGTTGGGTCTTTTGTTTCGACATTCGTCTCACAAAACCCCTCAACGAGTCTTGCGAAGTGACATTGAGTCACTTCTCACGCTCCGGCTCGTAAAGGATTCCGAAGAGGCCTATGCCTCTTCGTCTATATCCTTTAGCGTCAGCTCACTAATTCGCTTACGCTCATAAGTGGCTCCTGCCCGGCCTCAACCATTTTTGCATTAGGAATAGCAAAAATGGTCTCCGGCTCGTCAAAGACATTACGAGAAATAAACAAAAAGTGCCCTCACCGGGCACTTTTTGTTTATTCCTCTGTTTCAATGTCTTTGACGCCACGGGCTTTCCTAATCTCAAGCGAGACATTTGGTGGAACGACATCATAGTGATCAAATTCCATAGTCATCGATGCGCGTCCCTCTGTCATTGAGCGAAGTGCTGTCGTGTACCCGAACATCTCTGAGAGTGGGACCTTTGCATGAACAACACGCACCATGCCACGATCATCCATTCCCTCTACGAGACCACGCTTTGAACTGATGTTTCCGTTCACGTCTCCCATGAATTTCTCAGGAGTCGTCACCTCAACCTTCATGATTGGTTCGAGGAGTACTGCCCCCGCGCTCTTTGCCGCTTCCTTGAATGCATGGATCGCTGCAAGGCGGAAAGCGATTTCGCTTGAGTCCACTTCATGGTAGCTACCGTCGAAGAGCTCAACGCTGATATCTTCCATCTTATACCCCGCGACGAATCCTCGTGCCATCGCCTCCTTACATCCCTTCATAACTGCAGGAATGAATTCTCCTGGAATCGCACCTCCCTTGATATTGTTCACAAATTCGTAGTGATCCTCGCGAGTGATGTTCTTTGGAAGTGACTTTCCTTCAGCAAGTTCAAGTGGTTCCATTGGCTTGATGCGAATCTTCACGTGCCCATACTGACCCTTACCTCCTGACTGCTTCACGTACTTGTATTCTGCTTCAGCAGGACGTTGAATCGTTTCTCGATATGCCACCTGTGGCTTACCCACGTTTGCCTCAACACCGAACTCTCGCTTCATACGATCGACGATAATCTCGAGGTGAAGTTCTCCCATACCTGCAATAATCGTCTCAAGTGTCTCTTCATCAGTCGAGACCTTGAAGGTTGGGTCTTCATCTGAAAGTTTCTTCATCGCCATACCCATCTTCTCTTGGTCATTCTTTGTCTTTGGCTCAATACGCATTGCAACCACTGGCTCAGGGAAAGTAATCGTTTCAAGAATGATTGGCTTATCCTCAGCACAAAGTGTATGTGAAGTCTTTACATCTTTAATACCCACACCTGCAGCAATCTCACCGGCATACACTTCTTCAATCTCCGTTCGCTTGTCTGCCTGAAGACGTACGATACGTCCGAGGCGCTCCTTTTCTCCGGTCGATGCATTGTACAAATAGCTTCCTGCCTTGATAGTACCGGAGTACACACGGAAGAAGGTGAGTTGTCCCACGAATGGGTCGGTCTGAAGCTTGAATGCGAGTGCACAGAATGGTGCCTCGTCACTTGGTTCACGAGTTTCTTCTTCATCAGTATTGGGATTTATTCCTTTCACCGGTGGAAGGTCGATTGGTGAGGGAAGGTAGTCAACCACCGCGTCAAGTACGAGCTGTACGCCAACATTCTTAAGAGATGAACCAGTCATGACGGGGAAGATTTCATTTGCAATCACTGCTTTTCGGAGTGTCTTCTGGAGCTCTTCATACGAAGGAATAACTCCCTCGAGGTACGCGTTCATTTGGACATCATCGTGCTCAACGATACGCTCAACGAGTTCAGCATGGTACTTTTCCGCAGTTTCTTTGAGTTCTTCAGGGATTTCATGTTCAACCACTTTCATTCCCATCTCACCCTCGAAGGTGTATGCCTTCATCTTAAGAAGATCAATGACGCCCTTCAAATTCTCCTCACTTCCCCACGGAAGTTGGAAACGAACAGCTTTTGGAGAAAGCCGATTCAAAATTGATGCATACGAACGCTCAAAATCTGCACCCGTACGATCCATCTTATTGATGTAACAAATACGAGGAACTCCGGCTTCATCTGCATAACGCCAGTTGGTTTCTGACTGTGGTTCCACACCAGCAACTCCATCAAACACTACGACAGCACCGTCGAGGACACGCATAGAACGCTTCACTTCTGCGGTAAAGTCGATGTGCCCTGGTGTATCAATGATGTTAAAGGTGTACTTGAGTTCTGGGTCATTGCGGTCAGCAATGAGCGATGGTGTCCAGTTACACGAAATTGCAGCTGCAGTAATCGTGATACCACGCTCTCGCTCTTGCTCCATCCAGTCAGTGACGGTTGCACCATCGTGCACCTCACCAATCTTGTGACTCATACCTGTATAAAAGAGAACGCGTTCAGACGTTGTTGTCTTACCCGCATCTACGTGCGCAACGATACCGAAGTTTCGAAGCTTATGAAGTGGAAATGCTCGTGCCATATAAATTTTAGTACTTAGCGCCTAGCGCTTAGTAACTTAGTGAATGAATAATTAATATTGTCTGTCCTCCCCTTCCCATACGCGAACTCGTAATCGCTTTAGAAAAAGAAAAACCCTACAGGTTCTGTACACCTTGTGGATACTTTTCTCGCTATTGCTCAAAAAGATATCACACAAGGTCTTGCGAAGTGGCATATGCCACCTCTCACGGTAAGGCTTAGTGGCGATACTATACGATATTTATACTACTTCAGCAACAAAAAGTGCCCTCCCCTGTAACCTTGCGCATTCAAATTTCTATGACATACTGGGCGCAGAAATCTCGAACAAACAATCTGAGGAGGTGTGCTATGCGCGCAATACGGATTTTGCTCTTTGTGACGGCTCTTTGTGCCAGCAGTATTTCGCTAGCCCAAGAGAAGACAATGGTCGCAAAACATGGAATTATTCCCGACCTTCCCAAGGAATTCACAGTCCATGGGGAAGTCATCGTCATCATGTATGACGGAGTGGGGAAACATGTACTCGTATCGTACATGCGTTGCCCGAACTCGGACAGAGAGGAGGTGATGTCATGGTCCCCCGGAGACACACGGGCACGGCGCATCGACTGCTCAAAAAATGTATCAGAGGAGGATTTGCGCAGTCACGCATTATGGGTTGTGCCAGTTCTGCGAAAATAACCGACACAAGCAAAAAAGAACACCCGAGGCAACTTGCCTCGGGTGTGTTTTATTTAAAGACATGATTTCGCAGAGCTGTTGCGTTTTTCCATGATTGTGGTATAATATAAGTTGTATTTTTGTTCAACTACCACGGGGGAAGACATCATGCGCACAACGCGTTTTTTCATTTTCGCAGTTCTGGCAACGCTTTCCATGAGCGCAGTCGCCCAGAAGACGACATACGCCAAGGTGGACGACACCGCGTGGGAACAGGTTAATGGCCACAGTTGGATTCTCCACGTCGAGAGCCATTCGGCTCAGGTCGTCTTGATGAAGGTGAAGCGGGAGCTCCACTTCACCGTCTCACGGCCGTGCCCTGGTGCCACCTACTCCGAGCAGTACTGGTGGAAGTATGGCGAATCTCTCGCCAAAGGCCAGACCTGCGAGGGTAAGCCCATGGTAATGGAGACCAGCTACTGGAGCAATTGGGTCCATCCCCTTCCCGCCGAGGTACGAGAATGACCAAAGGGCAATACGGCCAGACGTTCGGGGCAACTTTGTCCCGAGCGTTTTTATTTTTCGATACGATATACTATAGGGGTATGAAGTTACGCTTCGCACTTTTCAGTATTTTTATATTTATTCCGCTTTTCTCTTTTGCAAGCGAGCCAAACGCAGGCTTCGTGCAGGGACTCTGGTACTCCTCTGAGCCGGTCTTTGTCGGTGTCCCCACACGTATATATGTCGCAGTGAGAAACAATACCGAACACGACCTCACGGGGACTGTGCGTTTCATGGATAATGGCACTCGTATTGGCTCATCCGAAATCAGTGCACTCTCGGGACGCCTCGTCGAAGCGTGGGTAGACTGGACGCCGACCGACGGTGAACATAACATCACGGCTGTTGTTACCGATGCGAAACTTCATGTTATTGGTAGTGAAGCAGAGTCCATCGATGTTGCAGGTGTCACCGCAGAGGATTCTGTCGTCGTTGATTTTGATACCGACGATGATGGTGTTGGAAACATAACCGATACCGATGATGACGATGACGGTATTTTGGATACCGATGAAAAAGCACGTGGAAGCAATCCGCTTATTCCCAACCCAGCATCTCAAGAACCAACACCAAAAGTAGATGAGGTCGTCAAAGAAGTTTTGACAGAGCCCGTCGACGAGCAGACAGGCGACGAAGATGGACTTGAAAAGTATGTGTCTGACGGGCTCGCTGACTCGCTTCTTGGCAATGCCACAGATAAGATTGAAGACGCTCAAGAATCACTTGATGCGTACCGTGAAAAGCGCAATGAAATACTTGCGAGCAAAAAAGATACAACTCCAATTGTTCAGGATGCCTCACAAGAAACAGCTCTCGGGACATACACGAGCACAGCGACCATAACCCGCACACAACTTGAACCAAAAGATTCACTCCTCAATTCATTCGTTACAAGCGTTGCATCTCTACTCTCCCTCATATGGACGTTTGTACTCTGGGTGACCTCTCAAGGCCTCAGCCACCCCGCACTCCTCGAAGTCATCCTCCTCGTCGGCATTGTCTACATGATATATCGCATCGCACGACGACTCGGAAGACGCCCAGGGTTTTAGGAAAATATCTGACCTGCCTGCCGGTAGGGGTGTATCGAGGTAACTCTTATTTTGAAATGAAATACGAGGCAGGTAGCAAAAAAGCCACGAGGCGTACATCGGTACGACGAGTGGCTTTTTTGTGTACCTAACGAAGTAGTTCGTTCAAAATAAGAGTTACCAAGCGAAGTGGGCGAATGCGCGATTGGCCTCCGCCATCTTGTGTGTATCCTCCTTCTTCTTCACTGCTGACCCCTGCTCCTTTGCTGCGAGCATGAGCTCATCTGCAAGTGCGCGGTGCATTGGCTTTCCTTTCTGTCCGCGTGCTGCATTGATAATCCAACGGAGTGCGAGTGCGAGACGTCGCTCGGGACGCACCTCACGAGGAACTTGGTAGTTTGCACCACCAACACGTCGTGAACGAACTTCCATTTGCGGTCCTGCGTTTCTCACTGCTGTTTCAAAAATCTCGACTGGGTCTCCGCCTCCCTCCTTTGCATTTTTAATTTCTTCAAATGCTGCATACACGATTTTTCGTGCGGTCTCCTTCTGACCATTGAGCATGATGTAGTTGACGAGACGTGCTACGTTTACTGAATCAAATCGCTCATCTTTTGTCAGTGGTGGTCGTTTTTTTATTGGTCGTCGCATATTATTCCTATCTATTATCTATAGCGAGTATAGTCTATTTATAATTTAGTCGTTAGTTGTTAGTTGTTAGTTGTTAGTCCTACGTACTAATGACTAACAGCTAAGGGCTACTTTCCTGCCTTTGGCTTCTTTGCGCCGTACCTTGAACGCGAAACTCGTCGCTTATCAACGCCCGTCGCGTCATACTTACCACGGACGATAGTGTAGTTCACACCAATGTCCTTCACACGACCTCCACGTACGAGTACAACGGAGTGTTCCTGAAGTGTGTGTCCCTCCCCAGGAATATACGCAGTGATTTCCTGTCGGTTGGTGAGGCGAACACGAGCAATCTTTCGAATAGCTGAGTTTGGCTTACGAGGAGTCTTTGTCGTTACGCGAGTACACACACCACGCTTGAATGGTGAGTTGTATGCGTTTGGACGATTCGTGATTGAGTTAAAACCAGAACGAAGCGCACCCTTCTTTGTGCGTGTTGGTTGGTCTTTTCTTCCTTTCTTTGTTAATTGATTGATTGTTGCCATGTTGCCTCTTAGTTATTAATGTCGCACTTCCTCCTATAAGAAAGTCGTACTCCTAGCCTCTGCGATGGGAGACCAAAAGTGTAGTCTTCTCGCATCTAAAAAACCGCTGAAACGGTGGGGATACTCTACTACACACAGGAAAATATGCAAGTACCCAGCATAACAATGAAAAGCCCCCCGCACCCTAAGGAGGGAATGGGGGTGCGGGGGCTGGGTTGCCTGAAGCTGACGGGGTGTGAACACCCGGAGAAACTTCAAGCGGGGCATCTCCGGGTGTCAGCAGAACTTTTAAATCTCTTTAGTGAGTATGACAAACTTCACCATCCTTGTCAAGACTTTGACCGACCAAGGCGTCTGCGCTCCCTACACACCGAGCATGAGGTGATATATAGACATCACCAACGCAGAAAATGGCTTCCAGAGTATCTGCATGAAGATAAACAGACAGAGAAAGAGTGCAATAAAGCCAAGATTCTCCATATATGCTGTAAATGCACGGTATTTCTGCGCGAGCCCAAACGGCAAGAATGGTGCAATAATCTTTGAACCATCAAGAGGTGGAATTGGGATAGCATTGAAAATAGCAAGCAAAATATTGATGAAAACGACATACCCAAGCATTTCTGTGAAATCGGCAGAGAAGTCAAAAGCGACTGAAAATCGTATAAGTACCGCGAAAATGGTTGCAATGAGCAAATTAGAAAGTGGTCCTGCTCCCGCAACAAAAGCCTCTCCCCACCGCTGATTGCGGAGATTGTATGGATTATAGGGAACCGGCTTTGCCCATCCGAAGAGGAAGTGGGCATTTGTTATATAGAGTACTGCAGGCACGAGGACCGAACCGACTGGGTCAATATGGAGAAATGGATTTGGGCTGAGTCTCCCCGCAAGGCGGGCGGTCGGGTCGCCAAGCCAATTGGCAGCGTATCCATGAGAAACTTCATGAATAACAATCGAGAGTATGAGGATGACAAGTGTGATGATTTCAAACATACCACCATATTGTACAGGACGAATCCAGACAATCAAACAATGTCCTTGCTGGGTAATCATCTGTTTGCTACACTGCGACACGTTCTTTGTTCCTAAATTTGAGGAGGCCGGCTATGCAGATCATATCAGTGCCAGTTTGTACCAAAAAGTTCTCCGAACTCACAGGGGGACAGCTCTGTGTGCTCGTACGTGATTTGAGGGACCCGCAAAAACCTCCTGAAACCATCAGGAAAATGCAATCAGACTCCCAGGGCTTTAACGCAATTCTTGAAAACTGGGAAGGTGAATCAGCAAACTGGGGGAGGATCCATGTCTCGGACGACGAAGATATCGTCGAAGTACGTTGAAGGTGCGCCACGAGTTTCAGACTCGTGGCGCCTTTACGTTTGTAATATCTAGTGCGGAGCCTTGCTATTTTGAGGCACCGTGGTAAGATGGCGAACACTAAATAAACGATATATGGCAAGGAAATGTGAAATAACTGGAAAGACTTCTCAAGTAGGTGGCGGATACAGTAACCGCACACGTGCAACGCAGTTTAATCCTACCGGAAAAGTACGCCGACAGGTAAACCTCCAGAAGCGACGAATCTTCGTCCCTGAGCTTGGAAAGACGATTCTTATGACCGTCTCAACAAAGGCACTTCGAACTATTGCAAAGAACGGAGCCTACGAGACACTCAAGAAAGCAAAGCTTATCTAAAACATCCAGGACTGACACATTTCATCGTTACGTTCACGAAAAACCCGCTCGTCGTACCCCCTGTACGCCTTGCGGGTTTTTTTCCGCGTCTCGAACTGTATTCAGTCCTGAATGTTTTCTGTCTGCGAAATTTTCTGGACTCCTTTTACCGAAACCAAATCTTTGAGCCATCTGTCTCTGAAACGATACTGCCCTCATCGGCAGTATTTTTCTGCACAACATTGTGTTCAGTGAGTCGGTCAACGACTTCTTTGTGGGGATGTCCGTATGAATTATCTTTCCCTGCAGAAATAATTCCGTAGGTCGGCGAAACGGCAGTAATGAAATTCTCTGAGGTCGATGTACGTGAACCGTGATGCCCGACTTTGAGCACATCGCTCATGAGTGCACTACCCGCTTGTCCCACAAGATACTCTTCAATCTCGATTGGAGAATCTCCGGTGAGTAGGTATGAACTCTCTCCATACGAAAGCCGAGCGACGATGGATGACATGTTGCTTTCGAGATTCGTCGGGTCGTGGTCGGGGAAGAGAATACTGAGTGTTGTACTTCCCGCCTCCCCACTTCCCAGATCATAGACCTGTCCCTTCCGCGCATAGATAACCTTCGCTCCTTCTTCCAGTACCATTTTCTGAAATGTTTCTGCAACGGGTGTGTCATTCTTATTTTCCGTCATGACAATAGTATGAACGTCATATCGCATGAGTACATCGATGAGTCCACCGATATGATCCCCATCGGGATGTGTCGCAATTATCATGTCGATATCTTTATCAAAAAAGCCGAGGACATGGCTGAGCTCCGTGAGCACCCGACTATCGACACCACCATCGATGAGCACCTGTGTGCCCGTGGGCGATTCAATCAAAGTTGAATCTCCCTGTCCCACATCGAGAAACGAAACCTTGAGTGTCCCTTCCTCACTCTGTACTTCCCCACGTACCCCAAAAGAAAAAATCGAAAGAATAAAAATGGTAATGAGTGCACCGATTGTGGGGAGTCGCAGTTCTCGCATATGAATATTGTATCGTACCCAGCCACCACTTTATACTTCAATTTAAAAAATGAGTTTCATACGATTTCTAAAACTTAGATAATCACTCTTAAAAACCTTTCGATTAATCGAAAGGTTTTTAAGAGTACATGTGTGTGGATTGTGATTTCCCCACTTTCCCTCTCCTTCCATCAAAATGTTATACTCGAAGGGTACTTTTCATTATTTTATCTTGTTTATTATTTACTATTTAATCTATGCACACATATACACCACACACATTCAACCTCCCTGAACTGCAGGGATTATCAGAAAAGCAAATCAAAGTTCACCTCGGCCTTTACGAAGGGTACGTGAAACACGTCAATGTACTCCGTGAACAAATTCATGAACTTGAAACTACTGACAAAGAGAAATTTGCGTACGCAATCGCAGAGACACGACGACGGCTCGGGTTTGAATTCAACGGTATGCGCATGCACGAGTATTACTTCACACAGCTTGAAGGAGCTCCGCAAGCACTCAGTCCAGAGTCCAACCTTGGAAAGGCAGTGAGTGAGAAATATGGTTCAGTTGAAAACTTTATTACACACTTCACGCAAGTGGGCATGAGTCGTGGTATTGGATGGTCAGTACTCTATAGTGACAAGGAGAACGGCACTGTGCACACCGCATGGGTCAGTGACCATGAACTCGGCCAGCTCGGAGGACTCCCCATCATCTTTGCGATGGATATGTGGGAGCACGCATTCATGGTGGACTATGTGCCAGCAGAAAAGAAAAACTACATCGAGGCGTTCATGAAGAATGTAAACTGGAGCGTTGCAGAGAAACGTTTTGACGAAACAAAATAATTTACCGAAACGGGAAACTACCCACGGAAGGAGTGCTTTGCACTCCTTCCGTGGGTTTTTCTTTTTCTTCTTCAATGACCCAATCAGCATACGGATTCTCTTCTTCTTTCACTTCTGTCTCATGACGAGTAAATATCACGTACCCCGTCGTGATGCCAACATATGAAATGAATACAATCCAAAATGGAAATACCTGTACGGTAAATGCAGAGAACAAGAATGAGCCAAAAAATTTCGCGACCTCAATAATATAGGTGAGTGACACGTATGCAAGTAAGCCAAAGCCTGTCCCCAACACATCTGAGAATGCCCCGAGCGTACCCGTGAGAAACGTCAACCCCATGGCGACAGGCACCATAGGGAGCACGAGTACATTGACCAAGAGTGAAACCACAGAAAACATCCCGGTGTGATAGAGAAGGAGCGGAAGCACCGTGATTTGTGTTGCGAGTGTTGCTGTTACAAAACTACGAATACCGATCCATGTTGTGATACGGGTAAGTCGCTTCTCGATATGCGGCGAGAAGAGAATGAGACCAAGTGTCGCAAGGAATGAAAGCTGAAAGCCCACATCATGGACGAGAAGATAGGGATTAAAGAGAAGCATCACAATGAGCGCAAGCGTGAGTGCGCGAATGACGGCATATACGCGTCCTGTGCACCGAGCAATAATGAGAAAAATAGCCATGATTGATGCACGGACAACTGTTGCAGAAAAACCCACAAGAAGTGCGAAGATGCATACCGCACAAATACCGAGAAACATGCGCGTGCGAGGAAAGAAGAGCGCAGTGAGCACAAACATAACAGCCTCAACCACAATCATGATGTTATACCCCGAGAGCACCACAATATGAATAATGCCGGTCTTTCTGAAGACTTCTTCAAGCTCGTCACCAAGTGAGCGTTTCACGCCAAGAAGCACTCCCTCACCCAAGCCAGACTCGGGTGCAGGAATAGATTGTTCAAGTACGCGCATGAAACTGTGTTTCCCGTCATAGAGTGAAGCAGTGAAAGATGGAATCTTTTCGGTAACTGTGATACTCGCAAAGGGGATAGTGTACATGACATTTCGCGCGCGAAGGTACCCCACATAATCAAACGTGCGACCGCCATCAGTTTCAAAGGGTTCTGGTTTCTTCACCGTCCCAGTAACACGGATGAAATCTCCATATTCAATACTCTCTTCGGTGAATGCAAATTTGTCCGCCGTGACGAGGACATATTCATCGACATCTTCTATCGCTGGCTCGACATAGAGATGGACGACCCTCTCACGAAATTCGGGTTCACGTGCCACACTTCCCTCAAGAACAATCTTCTTATTATCATATGCTTCCAAAAATGATACATATGACTCTTCTACTCCGAGCCGTACCGCACCGAGTGAAAATGATACGAGAGCGATACAGGTCAAAAATAGTGGAGACGCAAAGCCAAAGGCTTTGCGTCTCCACACTACCCCACACACAAGTGCAACACAGAGGAGAAACACTGCGTCACTCGCTCCCACATAAAAGAAAGAGCGGAAAAAAATCCCGCTCACGAACGACGTCCCGATTGTATAGAAAAGAGCACTGGACATAGCCGACTAGTCCGAAAGAAGCATCAGAACAAAAGCAACGAACAACATCCAGCCTATGTACCTTGAAAAGGACTGCTGATCCCGTGCGACTTTTTTCGGGTCTCGCCCCTGATGATACTGTTCAGAATCATTCATTTGAACTCCTCCTCTGTCACTCCGCGAACTGGAAACAACAATACACCCATTTTATTACCTGCGCCACTCTGCAATCAAAATTCCTTCTTCTCCTTTTGAAAACACCTTCTTATATTTTGCATTTTTTCCCTTCACCCGCTTTTCACACTCAGCCCACGTTGTGTGAGTGAGCACCTTTCCATCAATGACAGAAACATAGGAATATGCTGGGCCTGTCTTTTTTGATTTTGAAACAGACTTCGAAACGACGCGCGCTTTCGGCATCGTCTTTAAAAATTCTTTGTAGTCCTTTTCTGTTCCAGTAAAGAGTTTCACCACCCCCTTCCGCGCATACCCATTAGCAATCATATCGACACGCTCATTGAGCTCCACACCCTCATGCCCACGCACATGTTCCCACTCCACGGTATGCTTTCGTGAGACTGCGACGAGTTCCTGCCAGAGATCTTTATTCATGACATCCGCTTTCTGCGATGTCTGCCAACCATTCTTCTCCCATCCAAAAACCCACTTTGTGATTCCGTTGATGACGTACTTTGAGTCAGTCTTAATCACCGCAGTCGCCTTCCCCTTAAGTTTCTTGAGTGCCTCAATGGTCGCAGTAAGTTCCATACGATTGTTTGTCGTGTGCTCTGCAAAACCGCCACATTCAGTCACCTGCTTGTCGTCCAAAATCACCGCGCCCCAACCACCAGGCCCTGGATTCCCAATCGCACTTCCATCGCCATAAATCGTTACTTCTTTCATGTGAAAAAGTATACCACCCACACCCTACACAAACACGCACTTCCTATTATTGTATTTTCTCGGAAAAGTAGCATAATCGAAATTGGGTACAGTACAACGTAGCTCGACAATGGGGGAATAGCCGTGAAAACGATTATCTGGAGTACTCATCCGAAGTACGCTGTTTCGAACAAGAAGCTCTGGCAACAGTTTTTTGAGACCGCAAGTGCTGAAGAGCAAGAATACCTCCTACTGCTCATCCTCGAGAATGCCGAAGATAACGATGAGCGCTGGGATGTATTCTCATACAGCGATACTTCAAGTACCAAGGAAGAAGCACTTTTTGCAATGCTCCCGTATGCGAGCACGTTCAATGAACTGAGGAGGGTGATGATTCATACCACAGATGATATGTGGGAAGTTCGTGAAAGACTCATTGCGAAAGCTCTGACGACCTACCGAACACAGTTGAGTCTTGCAAGAAACAACCGTCAGCGATGGCGCCTGTGCAATGATATGACAATCGAAACCCTTCGCAACGATGCACTCTCTGAAATTCTCACGCACAGTACCAGCAACGGAGAGCGCTGGTGGGTGTTCTTCAACACAAAAAGCCCCAACCTAAAGGCACGGGCGCTTAAGGAGATACTGACCATCCGCAAAACCAAAAGAACATGACCCTGACAGACTAGCCCGCGCTTCGCGCGGGCTTTACTTTTGTATTACACGATATCAACAATTCTCAACCTAGTTTCTATTCGCCCCATGAAGTAGCTCCGTTCAATGTGCGTCACAAGGGTGTGTGATACACCGACTTCAGGAGTTCTATCAAACTCATGGGGGAGTTTGAAGAAACAAATTGCCTCATGTCGTCCACGAGTTGAACGATACCGAAGTTTCGTATGATTCTTCGCCTTTCCAAACACCTCGACACTCTCGGGGATAACATTACGTATTTCAAAGAGTGGCTTTGGATTTCCCATACCAAACGGTGAAAGCTTCTCAAGGTCATTCATAAACGAATCGGTGATATCCTCAAATGCAATGGTCGTATCGACTTCATATGCTTCGCTTCCGGGGACGATTATTTCCGAACCCGACTTCGTATGTGCGTCGATGAGCGCTTCTTGGAGAGAATGTATTGCATCGTGACTGACCGAAAATCCTCCCGAGGCATGGTGTCCGCCAAACGTAAGAAATGCCTCGCGTGCATGTTCCATGAGCGCGACGACACTTATCTTCCCATCACTTCTGCATGATCCTTTGATAATATCTTTTCCATCGCGCCCCCAAAGGAAAGCTGGGCGTTTGAATTCTTCAGCGAGTGAATTCGCAACGAGCCCCACGAGTGACGGTCGCCACTCGGGATTCCCCATCACAATAACAGCCGGCACTTCAATACTTTGCAAAAGACGTTTCTTCGCTTCTTTCACCATACTTGCAACTACCCCTTTGCGCTCATTGTTTAATTTTTCAAGATGGAAGACGTGCGCGCCGGCCTCTTCTTCACTCTGTGTCCGGAGCATATGAAACGCATCTTCTGGGTCATCCATACGTGAAGCTGCGTTGATGCGAGGCGCAATGGTAAATCCTATGTCTTCTTCCGTGAGGTGCTTCTGACTTCCCCCAGCTTTACGAATGAGGTGCTGAAGTCCCGGACGTCGCGACTTTCGAAGGACACTTAAGCCATAGCGCGCGAGTACTCTATTTTCATCGACGAGGGGTACCATGTCGGCAACGGTCGCGAGTCCCACGAGGTCGAGCCACCATTTCTCCCACCCATCCTTGAGTGTTATTTCTCCCTTCTCTTTGCCGAGCATGAGTATGGCCTGCACGAGCTTGAATGCAACTGTTGTTCCACAAATCCCCTTGAATGGGTACGCGTCATCTCGCTTTGGATTGATGACCGCATGCGCTGGGGGGAGAGTGTCACCAGCCTCATGGTGGTCGGTCACAATGACATCTATTCCCGACGCTTGCGCTCTCTCTACTGCACCATGATCGGTAATACCACAATCAACGGTGATGATGAGTTTCGCTTCCTTATCTATAAAGCCCTGCACCGACTCTGCATTAAATCCGTACCCCTCTCGGTGACGATGTGGAATATAATTTTCAAAATTTGTGTATCCGAGCGCGGTAAAAAAATCATGGAGGAGTACACCACCGGGGATACCATCGCAATCATAGTCGGTATAAATGACGATGTGCTCACCGTCGCGCATCGCAGTGAGAACACGCTCTGCCCCTTTTTCCATATCGGTAAGGAGGAATGGGTCATGGAGATGTTCATCATAATTGGGATTGAGGAATTTCTCTGCAGATACCTCATCCACAATCCCGCGAGCAAAAAGGAGCTGTCTCGTAAGGGGTGAGTGCGCATTGAGCGCAGTATGAACTGCCTCAGGAGCCTGTGCCTTTAATCGAATCTTTCCCTGCTCCATAGTGTGGTGATTCTACCACATATAAAGTTATGTTTTTTCTGCAAAAATCCACCCCATTTCGAAAATACTTTTGAGTGTGCGGTAAATTTCTTCACTTTCGATTACCATGCCAAACTGTTCTCGAAATGACATCACAGCAATATTTCGTTTGCCATATAGATCTATCTCCACACCAAATGGAAACAGCTCCTTCGAGACGGTCCGCGTCTGTCGCAACCATTTTTGATCGTCTGCTCTGTATACCTTGATGAGGGGGCTTTCTGGAGCGAGTACCCGCACCCAAATCTTTTGAGCAACACGTCGTGGAAGGTATCCATACAGAAAATCATGGTCAAGCGATTTGAGCGCCTCGTCGGTCACCCACGCCACCATTTCTTGATCAGGAAAGCGCAAGGTATCCTCATACACCTGTTCGATTCCCTTTGCACCCTCGAAGAAACGGACAGTAGGCTTGTGCGCGAGCGCGTTCGTGAGGCTGAGAAGCTCTGGCATTATCGTTTCAAGCTTGCGCTCCTGCTCACTGAGTATTTTACGAAGCGTTCGTGGATCTTGTGCTAGGTACAACGTCCGTCTGTGTCGTGTAGAACGTGATGCGAGACCTCGCTCATGGAGTGACTGAAGCGACGCGTACACCGTCGTGCGTTTCACACCCGATTTCATCACGATTGCACTTATCGATGCTTCGCCAAGTTCAAGAAGTGCGAGATACACTGCACTTTCTTTCTCATTTAAACCAAATGATGTAAGGTTAATTTTTGACATATGTAGTAAATGACGACTTTTCAGTCATTATTTTAATTGTACATGATTCTCTATACTAGTCAATATATACAACATATTTGCAATCAATATTCATTAATTTAATTATCCTTTAGACTAAATTATAGTCATACATATTTTTTTCTATATTCTCTACTAGGCAGGTTCGTTGAAATGTTTGCAATCTTGCAAACCCGCTCCTCGGGATATCAGGGGATGGAGATGATCATGGGTCTAATTGTAATAAATGATGGTTGGAATGGTTCGATGACTTGCGATTCAATTACCGGAGATCTGGATGACGTAAGAATCTTGTGCTGTGATGACGGTGATGTTTTCGAAGCCGATATTGCTGTACAGGTTCGTGATTGGCTTTTCAATATCTACGAGGGTGGCTATACTGACGAGAATAGACACTGGACAAACCGTAAGGCTCTCGCCAATGCTGTAATGGCACATGCTACCAAAATGGATAAGCGATTTTGGGTATATCTACCCAGCAAGGCCTATCTGAGCATCGGAACCATCTTCGAGGATATGCCGAAATTCACCTACAGCATGATTGAGGATGAGGTACTTAGTTCTCAAGAACCTTCGTGAACACACATTCGACCACGTGTCGTACTTTTTGCCACGCGCCATGCGCGTGGCTTTTTCTTTACCTAAGACGACCACACATAATGTACGCACTGAACAGTATTTGCTATCATATAAATCATGAACGATATTTTTGATAAAATTATTGCAAAGGAAATTCCTGCGCAATTTGTATACGAAGACGACGTCTGTATCGTCGTTATGGATAAGTTCCCAGTCATACAGGGACAAGTGCTCGTTATTCCAAAGACATGCGTTGATTACTTTGCAAATCTTGATGACAAAACCTACGCACACCTCCTCAGTGTGGCAAAGCGAGTCGCAAAGGCACTCGACATAACGTACAGCACACTGCGTACCTGCGTCCTCATTGAAGGATTTGAAGTGTCGCACATGCACATCAAGCTCTACCCAACAATAAAGCGTGAATTCCACATTCACGGTGGAAAGGAAGTCGACGACGCAACACTCGAAATCGAAGCACAAAAAATCCGCGCAAATCTCTCATAAATATTTTCACACAACTATTCCATTCAAATGGAATAGTTGGTAGCTATCTCATTTTCTTTCTTACTACTATTCCCATTAATGGGAATAGTGAGTACTATCTCGGCCACCAATTTGGACATACAACAATCCTGTAAGGAACACCTGTTCCTTACAGGATTGTTGTATGTGATTGCGATTATTTACCGGACTATACCCATTAATGGGTATAGTTGGCCTGTTCAGCTCGTCACTTATGTAGAGATTGTCATTCAAAAACCTTTCAATCGATTGAAAGGTTTTTGAATATTCTTGAGTCTTTATCTTATTAAAATGTGGTGGAGGTCCACTCCATTGTTTCGATACTCTTTCCGTCTTCTTGGAACCATACTTTTCCGAGAAGTTTTTCTCCGCGGAGCGCTCGGGGGAACCAATGTTCATCGTCAGCCCACATTTTCTCGTAGGGGATGTCTTCATAAGGAAACCATTCGGGGCGCATTTCTTCTGTCTCGACGGGGACACCATCCCATTCTCGTATAAAAAATGTATGTACTTCGAGATGTTTTCCATCTTTAAAAAAGAATTCTACGATGGCAACCTTGTCGAGACTTGATTCAAAAACAGTGACACCTGACTCTTCTTTGATTTCTCGCACCGTCGCCTGCTCTATGGTCTCCCCCTCTTCTACTTTCCCACCGTATCCATTCCAATTCCCCTCCCCGAATCCTCGCTTCTTCATCGCAAGACATACTTTGTCCTCGGTAAGCAAATACGCGAGCGTTAATACTTTTTTCATAAAAGTTTAGATTGAAGTGTTAATTTGAGTGTAGTTCGAGGCGTACAAACAAAATAATTTGAGGCGTACTTAAATGTACGATGAAAATTATTTTGTGCAGGACAACGATGAAATACACCAAATTTACCGTTTTAGGACCTCGATACCGGGGAGAGTCTTATGCTCAAGAAAATCAAGCATCGCTCCGCCCGCCGTTGAGACAAATCCGAAGGACTCTTCATGTTTGCCTGATTCTACTGCCGTCACAGTATCTCCTCCGCCCACAACCGAGAATGCCTCACTCTTTGCAATGAGTTCTGCACAAAGCCTTGTTGAATCGTCGAACCCAGCTTCGTAGTTGCCAAGTGGTCCATTCCAGAGAATCGTCTCTGCTCGTTCAATGTATGGTGCAAGGAGCTCCATCGTTCGAGGACCAACATCAAGAATCTTTTCATTTGGCTGAACATGCTCAATAAGGACCTCACGTTTTCCTCCTTCACCGAGGGTAACTACATCGACGGGAAGAATGATATTTTCTCGTTTGAGGAGTGGGTTACCCTTCAGACTCACTGGAGACAACAGCGAATCACCGACAGGGTACCCTTTCCCTTTCAAGAAATCGTTCGCAATTGCTCCACCGATGAACACGTGGCTGTAATTATCAGAATACTCATCAATGAGTGGTTCCTTCGTCTCAAACTTCGCACCACCCAAGATAAAAAGTGACGGTGACTTTGGAGTAAACATTTTTGAAAGCTCACGATATTCTTCCTCAAAGAGAATGCCCATGAAGCTTGGAAGGTATTTGGGAATCCCCACAATCGATGCATGTTCTCTGTGCGAAACCGCAAATGCATCATTTACATAAAAATCCCCATAGGAAGCAAGTTCTTTTGCAAACTCTGGATCATTTACCTCCTCTCCTGGGTGTGAACGCAGGTTTCCGAGAAGGATTGCTGACCCCTCCTTCATGTGAGCAACTGCACCATACGCCTCTTCGCCCACAATTGCATTCGTATGCGTAACGGGAAGATATTTCTGAAGGTGTGGGAGGAGCACCTCAGTAGAGTTTTTAGGATCTCTTCCTATGTGCGTAAGGAGAATGACCCGTGCACCCTTATCAACAAGGTGCATTATCGTTGGAATAGCGCGATGGAGACGATATGGGACTTTTCCCCCTGGAGTAGACTCGAGCGATACATCGAGTGATGTACGTACAATCACCCGCATCCCAAACAAATTATCAATTTCCTCTATTGAGCGCAGTCTTTTCATAATTATCTCTCTCGTACTGATTTTACAATCTGTATAAACTCTTCCGGATGAAGGCTTGCCCCGCCCACAAGGAACCCATCGACCATTCCATCGACAAATAATTCTTGTGCGTTCTTCCCACTCACGGAACCCCCATAGATGACTCGTACCTTTTGTGCATAATTTCTTCCATAGATATCAGAAATTACTTTCTCAATGAAGAGTTTCATCTCATAGATATCAGCGGGCGTCGCATTCTTTCCTGTCCCGATAGCCCAGAGTGGCTCATATGCAACTACGACCTGGCTCAGCTTTGTCCGAGAGACTTTGACGAGTGCTTTCCGTACCTGAGCCTCAATGTGTGAGAGATAGTGTCCTCCATGGTCTCTCTTCAATTCACCAACACACACGATTCCCGTACACCCAGCCTTAATGGTCGCAAGAAGTTTTTCATTGACAAGCACATCGCCCTCTCCCAGAGCTCGTCGTTCTGAGTGACCAATAATGACGTACGAAACGTCGAGGTCTTTAAGCATAGGGAGCGAAATCTCGCCAGTATATGCACCAAGCTGAGCAAAGTGTGCATTTTGTGCACCAAGCATATATGCCTTACTACTGTTTCGTGCGCGATGTACGCTTTCGAGATAAATACTTGGTGGAACAACAACCACATCAACCCCTGAAATAGCGCTGAGTCGTTTTTTAAACTCAGTTCCGAGCTTTGCGCTAAGACTCACTGATTGTGGGTTCATCTTCCAGTTCCCAACAACAAGCGGGGGTATTCCTGTTTTCATGACATAAATATTTTACCATGCAATTCCTCCGCTCGTATAGGTCTGCTGATTGGTACAAAAAACCCGAGAATGGCCTACTGGCCATTCTCGGGTTTTTTCAGCTAGTCCACCTCGCGCCATTCAATAAACTTGTACGTGTCAGAGACATCGGGTGTGAGTGGCGGGGGGTCAGAGACCAAATCTCTATCATATGAATTATAACGCGTGTTAAAGCCAGATATATAAGTACCACTCCCATTAACCCACTTTGTACCCTCACGACCATTCGAGACAATGGTTCCATTCAATGTCAATGAGTTTCGCTTGATGTACTCCTCCCATGCATTTGGCATTGAGGTGTCATAATGATTCCTCCCAAAGTGCCCGTTCTGTGCAACAAAGATGCCATTGAGCGTCATGTTATCGGGGACTTCGAGTCCAATAAGTACATCATATTCAGCAATTGCAAGAAGTCCGGAACCTTCGTTCGCGTACGTGATGTTGTTATTCAAAATAATAGAAGGGTCAACACCAGTTGTATCGACGTCAGCTGCTGCGATAGTCACCTTTCCATTTACAACACCATCGAGCCATACCTGATCCTCAACATAGATGACCGCACAATCACTTGGTATTGGATAGTTCCCAATTAAAGTAGTCCCCTTAAGAATATTCATATATCTTCCCCATGCATACCCGTTTGGTTCATTTTCTTTAGTATTCACCCTCCGTACATCAAAGGTACCGTCGGCTTTGAAGGTGATGTGATACCCCGCCTTCCCCGACGGACCAATATACCGACCCCCATGATTCTGGGCCTTGTCCTGCATGGCAGCGAGATCAACCGTAATTCCCGTGAAATTTATTGGAGCAGACGGAAAATTCCAAAGTTCGCTGTTGGGGCCGTTTCCGAGTACGCCATCTGCATTGTTATTTGTTGGACTACATCCATATGATGACGTACATGACCACGTCTCTTGCCCGCTCGACACGGTAGAATTATTGACTCCGTCCATACGAATACCGCCATTTGAATGATACGGTCCAACAATCACCCTGTCGGCGCCTGCCCATACGTTTGCATTAATAATGTATGCAAATTCAGCCACCGTTGGACGTGCATATCTTCCATACACAGTCCGTGTTATATCGGTGTCGACATACGTATGCCCTGTTGACGTAATATCTATTGCATACACTTCACCGCACGCAGTCGAGCTTGCTATATCGAGTGAGAATTCTCCAATTGCTGACCCTTCTGGATCAGAATATGTGTGTACGTATGGACCAGCGACTGCGGTGCCATTCGTAGTGTCATTTGGATTGTGTGCGAGAAACCATTTGTAGTAATCGAGTCCTGCCTCTGCGATGTCGAGCGCACGTTCCTTATTGTACTTTGCTTGCGTAAGGTGTGACTGAGTAATAACATACCCGATGAACGCGCTCGCCATCATGAAAAATATTGACCCAAACACAAGAACAAGAACGAGAAGAAATCCTTTTTTTGAATGGCAGTGATTCATAGTTACTCTGTGTTTTTTAAGTTTCGCAAAGATGCGCTCGACCTGAGCATGAACTCACCTGGGTCGCGCACAGGATCAATGTTCACAATGATACTGAGCTCTACATACCGAATGTCGGTCACCGTTGTGGTCGCCGTAGCTGGGTTACCATTCACATCATAATACACGAACACAGGAATTGCTTGGAGGTTATTCTGCACATATTCAGACACGGTGTACGTAGCGTCGGGTGTCCCCGTTGCGTGGTACACCGGCGGTGAACCTGTCGCGTTATAAATACGCTTCTCAAGCATTGTTGTGGTACTAAGTTGATATTCAATATATTCAACACTGTTATCTCGATCGATATCGCTAAAGAAACCAATCCGATACTCTTCAGTAACCACAAGTGGAAAAGTCCCGTCATCGGCAAAGGTCATCTCACGAAGATCCCGGACGAGCTGTTCCATTCCCCGTCGCGCAGTGTCCACCTGAGCTGATTGCGCAATAGTGTACCCGTTCACACGATAGAAGGTGATGATGCTCTCCATGATTGCAAGCGAGACCACCGTGAAGAGCGCGACCACAACAATTGTCTCGACGAGTGAGAACCCCAATTGAGCGTGTTTCCTTTTATTTTCACGTGGTTGCATATATCTATGAAGGGGTGAGTATTACCTTGAGAATACTATCGCCCTCTACGGTAACGTCTGTTACTGTCTTACTTATATATCCCGATTTGGAAACCTGCACTTCATAATCAATCTGATTTGCTAAACCGGAATCAAAGAATATTTGACCACAGGCCGAGGTGTTTCCCGAGTCTGAAAATGATGGGCGGGTAATTTCTACCACCGCACCGCTCACGGGGACATTCACATCATCGACCACGCTCACACGCAAATTGTTCCCGGTTTCTGGGGCGAGCGTAAGCGTGAGCGTGTCACTTACCCCAGGGTCGAGTGCAAATGGAAGATCCGCACACACTTCAGCAATATCATATCCAGCTGTATCAAGTTCAAGACTATATGAATCCCACTCAAGATCGGACAAGGTTATATCGCCACCAGCATCAGTACTGTGACTCTCAGAATATTTGTAAATAGGAGCAGTATCGAGCGCTGTACCAATCACTTTAGCGCCCGTGAGGGTAAACGAAATATTCCCAATAATTGGTTCCGTAGCAATGTGGGTAATGCTCCATGCGTGAATTAATGGTGTTGCGGAAACATCACTTGAAGTAAGCTCTGCCCCAAGAGCAATAGACGGATGTCCTGCGACACTGAGGAGCGAGAGGTCGATAGGCCCTGTAGTAAACCCAGCAGAATTTCCCGAGAGGTCGGTATCAGAAACAAGAGTGTACTCTCCGAGAGATGAGACGTCGTACACTCGAATTTTAAGTGTCGTTCCGGCTGGGACTGTACTCGTAACCTCTGCAATATTCCATCTTTCGATAGTCGTAGGTGATGTTGATGTTGAAAAGACACTACCCGATGATGCATATGAGCCCGCCCCGCCACTGAGCTCAACATCTCCGACAACGACGACCGTATTCGTGCTTGAACCAATGAGCATGCTGTCCACAAACGTATCTGAGAACACCCCATATGTTGGTGGCTCGATAGTACGAACCGTAAGGTCACTCAGTACATCAATTTGAAAGTTCATTGTTGAGACTGCACTCTCAAGCACTGCAACAGGGAGTGTCGTTGGGTTTGGGTTCGAAGTTGTCGCTGTGTACGTTTGGTCGGTCGAGTAACCTGCCTTTGTAACTGTAATTTCGTAATTTGCAGCTGCAGGAGCACCAGCAAACGTTGCAATGCCATTTACGTTTGTAAACTGGGTCGTATCGATGGTGGTCGTTGTGGTGTCATTATAGATATGAACACTCGCACCCGAGACAGGAAGCACTCCCGCATCAAATACGTTCACCGTGAGTGTTCCACCTCCCGTCGTAGACTCAATCCCTGGCGGTACAATATTGGTGAGTAGAAATACGGTACTCGTTCCGTTAAAGCCATTCCAAGAATACTCGACCTTCACCTGCTTGTAATCGGCAAGAATGCCGTTCTCATCTAAGGCACCCTCACCATCATCCGGAGAATCAATGTACTGAATGAGCACACGCTCATAGAATATTATTCCATTCAGTGTCGTCGTAGAATTCTGAGGGATAGGACCGTTCGGGATACCGCTCACGGTACCAATACTGTTATATGAGAGCGAACGAATATATTCGATTCGCTCATTGGCAAGCGAGAGTGCACTCGTCGTTGCCTTCGATGAACTCATAATCTTCAGTGTGAACTGTACTGCAGTAAAAAGCCCACCAAAGACGAGCGCGAAGACGGCTATTGTCACCAACATCTCCACCAGTGAGAGCCCTCGCGAATGTATGTGGTGAGGGAGTGTGATCATGTTACCCAACACTATCGGTAATCGAATAAATTGGCGTAATCATGGCAAGCGCAAAGAACCCGACCGCACCTCCGATACACACCATGAGAATTGGTTCAATAATAGTCGAGAGATCTTTTGTCTTTTGATCGACTTCTGTTTCATAAAATCCAGCAAGCTCTTGAAGCATATTCGCAATCTGCCCCGTCTCCTCACCTACGAGAATCATTTCCCCTACGAGTACCGGGTAGAAGTCGGTATTTTCAATAAAAACTTCAGAGAGAACGGTTCCCTTCTCGACTCGCTTTGCTGCTTCACTTAAAATTGCTTTGTAGTATACGTTCTGAACAACGTCTTCTGTAATTTTAATTGCACTAATGACATCAACCCCCGAAGCGAGGAGCGAGGAGAGTGTTCGAGCAGTACGGGCAGCGTTGACCTCCTTCACAATCGCTCCGATAACCGGAATCTTGGTGAAAAGGAAGTGAAAAATTCGTTTCCCCACGGCTGTTTTCAATATGTATATAAAGAGAAAGATACTCCCTACCATTCCACCGAGCACAAGGACAGTGTTCTGACTCATGAAGTCGCTTGTCGCGATGAGAATCTTTGTGGACATAGGGAGTTCAATATTCATTTTGGTGAACGTTCCTGTAATGGCAGGCACGACGTACACCATCATGATTGCACCGATGAGCAACATGATAACTATCACGATAGTTGGATAAATCATTGCCCCCTTCACCTTCTTCTTCAAAGTCGAGGAGCGCTCCATTTGTACTCCGAGCGTCTTCAGTGCGCCCGAGAGTTGCCCACTCTCCTCGCCCGCACGAACCATAGCAACATAGAGGTTTGAAAAGACGTTCGGAAACTTTGCGAGTGTATCGTGAAACGATTGCCCCTTGTTGATTTCTTCACGAATACTCTTCAAGGTGAACCTGAGTTTTGGATTACCACTCTGTCGTTCAATGACCGAGAGCGCCCGAGTGAGCGGAAGCCCCGCAGTAATCATCGAAGAAAGATTTCGAGTCATCGTAACGAGCTCATCTGACTTTACTCGACTGAGGAAATAGTCTATTTTCTCTGTGTTTATCATCCCCTTCAATGAGAACATTTTCTTCTCATTGATTCCCGACACCGTATGTCCATTGACGCGCGCAATTTCGTACACCGCATACCGATCGACAGCCTCAACAGTCTCGGTGACTTTCTCACCATCTCGTGTTGTTCCTGTGTAGGTAAATGTTGCCATACTCAGTGTATATTATTCTGAAATAACGCGAAGTACCTCTTCGATACTTGTCTGCCCAAGCGCCGCTTTATAAATACCATCCTCAACCATGGTGAGCATCCCCTCCTTGCGCGCCTGAATCTCGATGGCGTCTGCAGTTCCCGATGCCATCACAATGTCTTTGATTGTCGGTGATATGTGGAGTACCTCATGAATACCAATTCGCCCCTTATATCCATCCTCAGCGTCAGCTCCATTCTTTGGTCGGAAAAATGGCACGTTATTCCACGTCGCACTCTCCTTTACAATCTTCTCTCGCTTGAGCACATCGAGCACACGGTCGAGGTCGACATGCTTACCCAAATCTGCACGCTCATTTGCACTCAGTGTGTACGTCTCTTTTGCTTCAGTGATTCTGCGTACGAGACGTTGTCCCACAGCAACGCGGAGCGTCGAGACGAGAAGGAATTTTTCAACCCCCATGTCGAGGAGTCGTGCGACCGTCGCTGATGATGAATTGGTATGCACTGTTGCAAGCACAAGGTGTCCCGTAAGCGCAGCGTTGATGGCAAGACTTGCCGTCTCTTGGTCGCGAATTTCTCCAACCATGATGACGTCAGGGTCTTGTCGCATGAGTGAGCGGAGACCATTCGCAAAGGTGAATCCAATCTCTGGTTTCACCTGAGTCTGATTTACTCTCGGCATTTGATACTCAACTGGGTCTTCGATTGTTGAGATGTTGACTTCGGGAGTATTGAGAATATCGAGGACGGTGTAGAGCGTCGTTGTCTTTCCCGAACCAGTTGGACCGGTCACAAGAATAATTCCCGTTGTCTGTTTTGTTGTGGCGTGAATACGCTCAAGTGCTTGTCCGTGGAAACCGAGTCCTTCGAGCGTATACCCCGAGCGACCTTCACGGAGGAGACGCATTACAATCTTCTCACCGAAGAAAATGGGGAGTATCGAAACACGGAACGAAACCCTCTGCCCATCCATCTCCATCTTGAAACGGCCGTCCTGCGGGAGGCGCTTTTCATCGAGTTTTAAATTCGAGAGTACCTTAATACGGGCAGAGATGGTCGGGGCAGCGTGCTTGGGGAGAGACATGGCGTCATGCAAAATACCGTCAATGCGATACCGTACGAGAAGCTCATTCTCCATTGGCTCGATGTGGATGTCTGATGCTCCCTGAATGATGGCGTGATGGAGAAGCGTGTCGACAATGCGTACCACCGGCAAGTCCTCAGCCATTTTCTTAAGGTCTTCCTCTGAAACTTCCTCCCCATTTCCATCAGCAATAACAGTAAGTGCAGACGATTCTCGTGCAATAAGATCACCAAATTCATCTTTGAGCGTCTTCTGGTACTGGAGGAGCGTATTCCGCATCGAGTCGCTGTCGGTGAGGCGAGGGAGAATTTTAAGACCAACTTTTTTCTTTACGAAGTCGATTGCGGGAAGGTCTGCGGTGTCGAGCATTGCGACCTCAAGTGTATCTTCAGTCTTTCGATAGGCGACGATATTGTGCGTACGCGCAATCGGCTCAGGTATAAGTGAGAGTATTTCAAATGGGACCTTCACCTCCTTAAGCGACACAAAGGGCACGCCGAGTACATACGACTCGACGCGACGAAGGTCATCCTCCGACATTGCCCCACTTGAGACGAGCGCCTCTGCGAGCGTTCTGTTTTCATCCTTCGTTATTTTTTCTGCACCATCAACATCCTTCCGAGACACGAGTCCAGAATCAAGAACAAATCGTTTGAGTTGTGTATCTTGTATACGCATAACCTCAGAAAGCATCCACGCTTTCTTACCTCGCTCAAAAGAGCACTTCTATACACACAGTATAGCATCACACCGACCCAAAGATTTATTTTCAAAACAAAAAAGTGTTAAGAACATTTTACATATCACTCTTCCAAAAATTTCTGCATGGAGACCTTCGGTCTCCATGCAGACGAATCAAAATATACAAAACAAAAGGGCCCAACCGAGGTCGGACCCGAAGAACTATCACCAAAGCATCACAGTGTCCTAAAGACCAAAGTGACGGAGTGTTAGTTGCAAGAGAACACAACGCGCCCAGCACGCCACTGACGGCCGTCGAACTCCCAAACGAACACGTCCCACGCCCGGCCATTCGAGGGCCAGCGGACGCGCACAGCGAGGCGCCTGCCATCTTCAAGTTCAACGTAGAAGATGTTGGCATAGCCGTTGTTGAGGAGGACCCCTTCCGTCCCACCCCACTGAGCGAGGATGAGCGACGCAATAACTTGCTTCAGTTTTCTCTTCCCTGCTTCACCCTTGAAGACGTAGCCAGGCTCGAGCCCACTTGTGATAGCACCGTCGGAAGCATCCTTGGTGAGCTGGTGTTTGCCAAGCTCGATGCTCGCGCCTTCTGCCGACACCTTCGTGCCAAAGATGGAAGCGAACGTATCTTCTACCCACAGACCTTTGCGAGTCTCGAAGGTGAATTTTTCCAGCTCGCTTTTCGAAGCGAGTGGAACCGTGACGGTTTCGAGGTGGCGGAGGATTGAGGTGATGCCTTTGCGTACGGCTTCGCCACCAATCCAGCACGGTTCCTTCCGGAGAAACTTCTTTAGCTCCACCAACCACATTTCCCCAATGTCGGGGTTAACGAGATTGGTAATCAGTTGCAGAAGCGGTTTGAGGACTTCCCAAAGCGCTTTTCTGAGCATGGTGTCCATGGTCAGACTCCTTTCTAAAAGGCTGTTCTATTTCACCAAATTGGTCATAGTCACAGCAACGCATATTATACAACACTTATTTTAAAAAGCAATGTTTTTGAGAGCACACGCGCTTTGTTGTTGACTCTCCAACTTATGCTGTAAGCAACACCTGTTGCCTACAGTGTAGATTGGGGAAAGAAAAAAGCCCTGAAGGTATTACTACCCATACACCCCCTGCCTATGTGCAACATCTACCACAAGTACGACGAGTTCCTTCTTTATGATGGTATATATAATCCTATACGGCCACACACGAACAGAATAAAGATCTTTAAATTCTCCTGATAGTTTTTTACCTGAAAAAGGATCTTCTTTGAGTGACTCTAAGACACGCGCCACTTTCTGCTTATCTTTTAATGATAATTTTTCGATACTCTTTACTGCGGTATTTTTAAAGAACAGAGAATACTGCATAGGCTACTTGGAAGGTGCTCGTAATTTCTTTGCTTTTGCTTTTACCGTTTTCGTCGTAGGAAAAACAGATTCAAACGTAGCCCACTTTTTATATGACTTGTCTTTGATGGCTTGTTTCGTCTCCCTCAAGTCCTTTTTGAGCTGTGGGAAAAGTGACATAACCTCAAGTGTCTCCGCCCAACTTTCAAAATTTTCCGCAGACATCATCACCACTTTCGGGCGCCCTTTCTCAGTAAAGGTAAATACCGTGTGAGGAGACTGCACTTCTTCCGCGACTTCAAAAAGTCTCTTACGTGCTTCTGATATAGAAATGGTTGTTTTAATATTCATACGTCGATTCTAACACATGTACATAAAAGTGTACATGTGCTCGATGTGGAGGCATCACAATAATAATTTGACTTTCAGCGGTTTTCCTCTACTATTGAGTCTATACAGGAAGTCGGCTCTACCAGCCGGCCTTTTTTGTATAAAAATAAATATTAGAAGACCAATAAAGGAGAATACTCCAAAATTAGGCGAGCTGTGAATTTAGATGCAGTTCAAGGCGAAACGAGATTTATGTACGAGCCTTACTCAATGTAAGGTGAGAAAGAAATCGAAGTTTCAACGCAGAAATGCGCTACATTCACCGCTCGCCCCTGAATATGTTTGATTTAAAGGTGATTAATTCGGTATTAGACCAAATGGAAGACGAGCGTGGAATTGCACGCGAGAAGATGATTGATGCTATCGAGCAAGCGCTTGCAACTGCATATAAAAAAGAATTCGGAAAACGAGGGCAAATTATTCGTGCAAATTTTGATATTGCGACGGGAAACACTGTCTTCAGCCAAATCAAGATTGTCGCCGATGACACCACAGTACGCGTCGACGAACCCGTCGACCATACCGCAGAGGTAGACGAGCGACACCACAAAGACGAAGAGGAAGTCCCGACTGTTGATGGTGATCTTCGTGTCCGTTTTGACCCTGAGAAGCACATCCTCATTGAGACAGCACGCCTTATTAAGAAAGACGTTACCGTCGGTGATGAACTTGTCTTCCCACTCGAGCCAAAGGATGACTTTGGTCGCATCGCTGCACAGACTGCAAAGCAAGTTATCATCCAGAAAATTCGTGAGGCAGAAAAAGAGTCTGCGCTCAAGGAATTCGGCCAGAAAGAAGGCGATATCATTATTGGTCACGTACAGCGCTTCGAGCGAGGCAACCTCTACGTCGACCTCGGTCGCGTCACGGGCGTCATGCCATACGATGAACAAATCCCTGGAGAGCGCTTCCGCCCTGGAGAGCGCGTACGCGCGATTCTCCTTGCGGTTGATGAAACTCCTCGCGGAATCTTCCTCAAGCTCTCACGTTCACATCCTGACTTCCTTGCAAAACTTTTTGCGATTGAAGCGCCCGAACTTCAGAATGGTACTGTTGAAATCAAGGCTATTGCACGCGAAGCTGGCTCACGTTCTAAGGTGGCGGTCTGCGCGCATGATGACCACATCGACCCCGTTGGTTCTATGGTAGGACAGCGTGGTGTTCGTGTCTCAACCGTTATGAGCGAACTCGGTGGAGAGAAGATTGACATCATTGAATGGTCTGCAACTCCTCGTGAATTCATTGAGGACTCACTCTCCCCAGCACAGGTACTCGGTGTTGAAATCAAAAACGAAGCAGGAACAGGTGATGAAGACAACCGCGGTCATGCAATCGTCACCGTTGCTCCAGACCAGCAGTCACTCGCTATCGGACGTGGAGGCCAAAACGTTCGCCTCGCTGCGAAGCTTACCGGATGGAAAATTGATATTGTCTCTTCACAGGACGATGCAGTGAGCGCAGAGGCAGAAGCTGTCACCGCAACCGACGCTGAATAACTCAAGTTACAAAATGTATTAGCACATAACACACGACACCTATGAACCTATTACACGACATCTCCTCAGGAACCGCTGAAGAAATGAATGTCATCATTGAAATTCCTCGAGAGTCTCACAACAAATACGAAATCGACAAAAAGACTGGGCTCATCAAGCTCGACCGAGCAAATTATTCTTCTGCAGCATACCCATTCGATTACGGATTTGTTCCTCAGACATTGTGGGATGACGGTGATGCACTCGACGTGATTCTTCTTACAACCTACCCACTCAATGTTGGAGTTCTCGTAACTGCACGCCCTATCGGCATCCTCCGCATGATTGATAGTGGCGAGGCTGACGACAAAGTCATCGCTGTTCCTGTCGAGGATAAGCGCTGGGATGACGTACAGGACATTACTGATGTAAACAAACATCAGCTCAAGGAATTCGTTCATTTCTTTGAGACCTATAAGAATCTCAAAGGAAAGCCTGCTGACGTACAACTCAACGGATACGAAGGAGCTGAAGAAGCACGAAAGGCATTTGCACGAAGCATTGAAATGTATAACGCAGACAAAGCAAAAACTGCTTAACTCAATTAATTTGAGCAAAAACAAAACGACCATCTCTAAAGATGGTCGTTTTGTTTTTGCTAAACAGCGCGGTTGTTTTATACTAAGAAGATACCGCACACATATCTCTGTGTTGGTTTGTCATTTTAATTTTTCTCTACTATGAAACATTCCATAACACTTCAGAAGAACGCGTTACTCCTTCTTACCCTCCTCTCGCTTGTGCTCGCAAGTTTTGCATACGCACAAGAAGATGCTGTAGCACCAGAACAAGGAGTGCGGGCTGGAGAGGCGCGGCAAGAACTTCGTGAAGAACGAAGAACTGCAGTTCAGAGCGTATCCCATGAACGAATTTTTAACCTCTCACGTAATGTAAACGACCGACTCACCTCTGCACTGCTCCGTATGGAAAAGATTGGAAAGCGTCTCGAAACACGAATCACAAAACTACAGTCCCTTGGAATAGATACTGCACCTGCTGAAGCAAAACTCTCTGAGGCAATGACGCTCATCAGTACAACACAGGGAACCCTCGCCTCCATTGCATCACAACAAACGGCACTCACCGGCGATGACACGAGAGAAGCGTTCAAAGCAATCAGAGCAGAATTCATCACTGCCCGTGACACAATAAAGCAAATCCATGGACTCCTTCGAGAGGTGGTATCACTTCTAAAAGAGGCGGTCCGAAATGGAGAACTTGGGACTGGAGTCTCTGATGCCGTACGGGAGAATACCGAAAGTGAGACACCAGTATCAGAATAGCTATTACAATATAACTACACATACATAATTATATGACTGAAGAAAATCTCAACGAAAGCCACCACGCACACATGGGCCCCATCCTCGCAGGACTTGTCATAATTCTCGTCCTCATCTTCACCGGCATGTATCTCTGGGGAGCGAGCCTCGCAACCGACCCTGTACCTACACCAGCGCCTGCAATAGTCAATAATGAACCCGAGACACCACGCGCCGTTGCCGACCAAGAAATCTTCGAGACACTCAGTCCCTCAGATGAACTCGAGGCAATTGAAGCAGACTTGAACAGCACCAACTTCGATTCACTCGATACCGACATCACCACCATCGACGCTGAACTGAACGGAGACCTACAAGTACAGTAATTTTTAATCCTTTCTAACACAAACCCCCGAATGCGCTCCGCGCATTCGGGGGTTTGTTACAGCTTCTCTTAAATTAGGACATCGGATGTCCTAATTTTTAGAACTCAAAATATTTTTTAACTTTTTTCTCCATCGCGGTCGTTTTATTTTCTGAATATTGAATGGTGAGTTTGAAAATTCCCCTTTCTCGTACAATCGCATCAATTCTCGACTGATCTTCTCGTGTAAGCGGAAGCGTTGGATTACTGGAAATAAACTCCTCGAGCATGTGTGCTACTTTTGCATCGAAAGTTACTGTGAAAAGATACGGCCCAATGATGTTGTAGTACACCGCATTCTTTTGCTTGAGTGGGTTTTCGTTCAACGTGTACTCAAAGAGATTCCCGAGTGATTGCTTCCGCATACGCATGACTACCCTGTCCAATTCACCACTGTGGGTGAGGAGCGTACGAGAGAGTCGTCCTGAATCACGATGCTTTGTAATCCAATACGAATCTGTCTCAGCGCGAACATACGAATACCAATCGTGCGGTTGGATTGAGTATGTGGGTATTTTCACGTCCACCTGTTCCATACAGAGTGTATATGTATGTGTCCAAAAGAGATCCAGTTCGTTCAGTGTATGGAATGTCCACGAATTGTGCTTCTTTGAACCCTTGAGGAGTTCTTCTATATATGGAACAGAGCGGTATACCGACTCAGCAAAAATCATCTTCTCTTTCTCCTTTGAAATCCAAATAAGGGACAGTGAGGCCTGTTTATTATGTACAGACAACACCTCAGCTTGCCGAAGTGCACGAAGTGCTTTGTACACGCCCTGTGGGGTTACGTTCAGTAACACTGAAAGCTCTTCCACAATATCAGGAATGAATTGTGGTCCTGGCAAAAGCTTTTGAATAAGCGCTGTTTTAATCGTTTCATTCTGCATTTTTAAACTTTGAGTTTAAAAGTATACGACATTATGCAATTATTTTGATAGAAAAGCAACCCTTCGGTACACTCATGATCAAACGTAGTTCCCTGTTCATTCACAATTTAAGGAAAGCGAGGGTTGTATGTTTATGTATGGCACATGTCGCGCTAACCGCACTCAAGTAGAACTGGAAGGCCTTGAAATCCTTGAGTTCAAAAAAAGAATCAAGGAAGCAAACAGCGCCAAGGAGCTTCTCGTGCTTTGCGAGAATCAGAGGCATGGGGAGGATACCCGCAGACTAAGCGGACACCGCAGACTCGTTAGGAAGGTGCTTGCTCTAGCGACAACCTCAGAGCAGGTAATTGCTCTTTGGAATGTCGTGGGATATATGGGGCCACAGACGTGGGACAATCCCATACTCGATAGGATGATTGAACTAATTCAAACCAGGAAAGACCTTGATTCCGTCTACTACGTCTTTTGTATTGAAGAGATGGAACTAAAAAGACGGAACTTCATTAGGAAAATTTTCGATACAGCTGACAAGCTCAAGTACCCCACAAACTCGTGACAGTCCACTTATTTCTTCTTGAGGAGGTACCATGAAAAGTAAATGGTCGTTTGAAGTTACTCGGGGCGGGCTCGTCCCTGTTCTTATTGCAGACCTCGTCGTAGCGTACTTCTATTTCGGGTTCTTGCTCACCGAAGGGAAACAAGGGCTTCCGCCACTCCACACAAACATCTACCTTGTCGGGACACACTCGTTCCTTCTCCTCATCTTCATTTTTGAGCTGATTGGGAATACCGTTGTCACCATACGGCAGACAGTTCGTGGGTTAATAGCCAAACATAAGGAGCTGTCATGAACGTACTATCCATCACTCTACGCATCATTGCTGGTTGCGTTGTTTCCTCCATACTCATCGTGGGGGTGATAGAAGATAATTTCTTCCGTGAGTTCTTTTTCATAGACGAGCCACGAAGCACATCACTGGGATATCTTGTGGGACACCTGATCTTGCTTCTCAATTTCCTTGTCTCACTGCTTGTAGTCATCCTGCAAGCACTGGACGCTTTACCCGCAATGCGTATTTACTGGAAGAAGCTCAGTCACCGAACTCGCACATGGCTCATCTTCGGTGGAGCAGTAACTGTTCTTATTATCTTCCGTCTTTTATTACTCAGAATTTTTGGGTAATGATTTCTCCCCCAATGCGCTTCGCGCATTGGGGGATTCTTGTTGCAATTCAACAATTCCCGTGTACACTAATCACCCTATGATCAAAGACACACTTACAAAATTCACTATAGAAAAGAAGGCGGGTTCACTCGTTGTTATTACTGGAGAAGTTCCCTATGAAGAGCTTGCGAAACATCGAAATTCCGCTGTTTCTGCTATTGGAAAAGAGATTGAAATTGATGGATTCAGAAAGGGGCATGTGCCTGAGAGTATCATTGTCCAGAAAGTCGGCGAGATGGCGATTTTGAATGAAATGGCAGAGCGTACCCTTCGTGAATACTACCCACACATACTCACCGAGCACACACTCGATGTAGTCGGGTATCCTCAGATTTCCATCACAAAGATTGCCAAGGACAATCCACTCGGTTTCACCATCACTGTTGCCGTCATGCCTGAAATGAAGCTTCCCGACTACTTCGGTATTGCAAAGGATATCAATAAGGATAAAGAATCAAAAGAAGTGACCGATGAGGAAGTAACGAAGCAAGTCAACGAAATCCTCCGCCAAAAAGTTGCCTACGAGCGCCTCCAAGGAAAGGCGAAGGACAGTGAGGGTCACGTACACGACGAGAACTGTAAGCATGACGAAGAACCTGTTGAAGATATTAAGGATCTTCCGCTTCCAGAACTCACCGACGAGTATGTGAAGACATTTGGAAAAGAAGGGCAATTCACGAGCGTTGAAGATTTTAAAACAAAAATCAAAGAGCACCTCACCATAGAGAAAACTCGCGACGTCGACTCACGACACCGCGCAAAGATCACCGACAGCATCATCGAAAAGACAGAACTCGAACTTCCTCAGGTAATGATTGACGCAGAGATCAATCAAATGCTCGCGCAGATGACCGATGACCTCACAAGAGCACAGCTCAAGATGGATGACTACCTCGGACACATCAAGAAGACGAAGGAAGACCTCATTAAAGAATGGACACCGAGCGCAGAGAAGCGTGCAAAACTCCAGCTCGTTCTCAATGAAATTGGAAAGAAGGAGAATGTTGTCCCCGACCCAAGTCTCGTGGACCACGAAGTATCAAATCTCCTCGAACACTACAAGGACGCCGACGAGAAGCGAGTGCGTGTATATGTCACTTCAGTCCTGACGAACGAAGCGGTCCTCAAGAAACTAGAAGCAGTTGCATAATTGCATCATAAAATCCCCGCGAGCATAGCTCGCGGGGATTTTACGTATCAACACTCAGTGAATAATAATGTCATCCGCAGTATCAGAGGGTGGTACGATTTATAGATATCAATAATTTTCACGCGATGAAACTCTCAAAAAAAACCGTTCTTACTATTTTTGAAAACCCCAAGTCCCCTTATTTTTCAATTACGAACGACGTCCTTGCCGTCGCAACAATTGTTTCCGTCTTTACGATTGTTTTAGAGACCGTCCCATCACTCTCTATATATTCTTTTTGGTTTCATATTATTGACTGGACTGCCGTAACCCTTTTCACACTTGAATACTGCATGCGACTTTGGTCTGCTCGCAAACGAAGCTCGTATGCATTTAGCTTTTTTGGGGTTATTGACCTCCTCGCAATCCTCCCTACTTTTATAGGGCTCGGGAATCTTATGTTCTTAAAATCAGCACGCGTCATTCGTATCATTCGATTCCTTCGAATTGTTCGTCTCACAAAACTTTCACACCTCAACATCGAGAACGCAGAAGAAACACTCGGTATCTTTGGCTTCAATATTGCACTTTATGCATGCGCCCTCTTACTCGCGTTCCTTTCTGTTGGCGCCCTTCTCCACATCTTTGTCACAAGTGATGGACAGTACTGGAGCGTTCCTGCAGGAATGTATTGGACATTCTCACTCTTCATTGGTGGACTCCCCGCCCCAATTCCCCCAGGTACCGCAGGGACTATCGTTTTCATTATTGCAAAGTTCCTCGGTATGGCACTCTTTGGACTTCTTATCGGTGTCATCGGAAAAATTTTCAACCAGTTGATACTTGGAAAGAAATAGTGGTCGCTTATTTGACACTACTCCCCGCTTCACGTATTCTCCAACTCAGAATGGGGATGTCCCTCAGCATATAAAGGAGAGTCACCGTGAATGACGAGACGAATGTAGTGAAAGTCGAGGCCGATTGCCCTACGTGCCACGGAAGTGGTATATATCGTGGACTGATCACCCCACCACTCATCGGCGAGGTCTGCAAAAAATGCAACGGGTCTGGCAAGAAGGTCTTCGAATACACCCCGTTCACCGGACGGAAAATTCGCGAAGACATCCGGATTGTATGCCGTGATTCATATTGCAAACCAATAGGCGAAAGGACTGGCGTCGAAGACATCACCTATGAACAGTTCCTTGCGGGAAAATTACCGCCAAACAATTGCCGAGCCTGAAGCGATTCATCCACCACCCAACAAAGTCGCCCGACTGCGCTGGGTGATTTTGTTTTTAAAATTCACCACTAGCAACTCAGTTACGGTTTTGGTAGTATCATATGCATATGGAAAAAGAATCAACAATCAATAGTTACCTCGTCCCAATGGTAATCGAGAAAACCCAAGGGGGTGAGCGCGCCTTCGACATCTTCTCACGTCTCCTCAAGGAGCGCATCATATTTGTCACTGGCCCTATCGAAGACCACACAGCAAACCTCATCGTTGCTCAACTTCTCTTCCTTGAGGCGGAGGACCCAAAGAAAGACATCTTCATGTACGTCAATTCGCCTGGTGGTTCCGTGAGCGCCGGCCTCGGCATCGTCGATACGATGAATCACATTAAGCCTGATGTTGCGACCGTCTGTGTGGGCCTCGCTGCATCAATGGGCTCTATCATCCTCTCACAGGGAGCTAAGGGAAAGCGGAGCATACTCCCAAACGCCGAAGTGATGATTCACCAACCGTGGGGCGGGACACAGGGACAGGCAACCGACATTGAGATCACCGCTCGTCACATTCTTCGAACCCGTGAAACACTCAACAAAATGCTCGCAAAAGCATCCGGAAAGACCCTCGCACAAGTTGAGAAGGACACTGACCGCGATTTCTTCATGACCGCTGATGAGGCAAAACGTTACGGTCTTGTGGATACCATTCTTAAATAGAAATGAGCTAAAAAAGCCGGTGCCATAGCACCGGCTTTTTTGATACAAAATTCGACACACCCCATTTCATCTGTTACTGTACTAAGAGTCGAAACAGAAGTTCAGATATCGACAAAATCTACTTACCATTAATTAACGACCACCTTGAAATTGAGGAAAGTTCAAGGCGAAACAAGAATTACGAACGAATCGTACGTATAGTACGATGAGGAGGGATTCGCCGTTTCAACGAAGAAATTTTCCAATTTCAGGGTGGTCACACCATATGCCAATATCATTTGTATTCGCGCTCATAGGCGCAGGAGTACTCGGCATCGCTTTAGGATATTATCTTCGTTACGTACACGCACTGAGCCAGAAAGAATCTATTGAAATTTCAGTCAAGGAACGTGTCGTTGAAGCAGAAGAAAAAGCAATAAAGATAATTGAAAAAGCTGAAGCAAAAGCCGAGACTTTAGAGAAGGAGAAGAAACAAGAGTTTAAGGAACTAGAGGAAAAGCTTGGGAAAACAGAGGAACGGTTGATTAAAAAGGAGGAACTACTCGATAGGCGTCAGATTGACGTTGATTCACAGATTGAGTCTGTTCGAGAAAAAATCGACCAGATAAAGGATATCAAGACACGTCTCGATGGACGGGAAACAGAAATTGAGACTCGACTCGAACAAGTCGCAGGACTTTCAAAGGAGGACGCCTTCAAGAAAATTGCTGAGAAAGTTGAACATGAATACGAGGGAGATCTTACCGCGCGCATTCAGAAGCTCCACATCCGTGGTGAGGAGCAATTTGATGAGCAAGCACGCAACATAATCACTTCTGCAATTCATCGTATCGGAAACACACTCCGTGTCGACATCATGAGCTCAACGATTGAACTTCCTAACGATGAAATGAAGGGGAAGATTATTGGAAAGGAAGGACGCAATGTTCGCGCCTTTGAGCGAGCAACAGGAGTCGATGTACTCATCGATGAGACACCGGGACACATCACCCTTTCATCTTTTGACCCTGTCCGTCGCGAGATTGCACGTGTCGCACTTGAGACATTACTTTCAGATGGAAGAATCCAGCCCGCAAAGATTGAAGAAGTTGTTGAAAAGGCACGAGGTGAAGTAGGTACTATTGTGAAGAAGATGGGTGAGAAAGCCGCCTACGAGGCAAACGTCACCAACCTTCATCCTGATTTGGTAAAGATCCTAGGACGACTTCACTTCCGCACAAGCTACGGACAGAACGTGCTCTGGCACTCTGTGGAAATGGCGCACATTTCAGCCATCATTGCTGAAGAAGTGGGTGCAGATGTAGCCGTTGCACGCGCGGGTGCACTCCTCCATGACATTGGAAAGACGGTGAGCCAAGAAGTACAAGGTACACACGTCGACATTGGTATTCGTATCCTAGAGAAGTACGGCGTTGATCAGAAAGTCATTCTCGCAATGCGCGCACACCATGAGGAATATCCATACGAGACCCCAGAAGCAATCATTGTACAGGTAGCTGACGCTATCTCTGGTGGACGCCCAGGTGCTCGCCGTGACTCAATCGAGAATTACATCAAGCGCCTTGCAGACATTGAGGAAATTGCATTGAAGATGCCTGGTGTAGAGAAGGCATTTGCAATTCAGGCAGGTCGTGAAGTTCGCGTCATTGTAAACCCAGAAAAGATTACTGATTTTGAAGCACACAGTCTCGCACGAAGTATTGCAACCGATATCGAAGAGAAGCTTCGCTATCCTGGAGAGATTAAGGTGAATGTTATACGTGAATCCCGCGCCGTAGAATACGCCCGTTAGGAACTTGTTAAAATCCCCGCAGACTGCGTTGTTGTTGTCGCTCAAGCTTTCGTCATACACACTAGTATGCCTCAAGCCTTCGCTCGACAACGCCTTGCCTGCGGGGATTTTTCCTAGGTTCCTAAATTTCAGCCTAAATATTACAACACAAAGTTATTCAGTGTGTAAGTGATTGCACATCCAGAGACGTGCTATATAATTGTTTGTAGCCATATTTTGGCATCATGTGCATTGCACACATTATTATTTACTCCTATTAGGAACATTTCATATATCTATGAATAAGGCAGATATCATTGACAAGGTACACGAGGTTGTTGGTGGAACTCGAGCAGACGCAGAGCGAGCAGTGGAGACACTTATCGACTGTGTTACAGATTCTCTCAAGAAGGGAAAGGAAGTATCAATCGCAGGCCTCGGAATCTTCGCAACGAAGACTCGCAATGCTCGCACAGGTCGTAACCCACGAACTGGCGAATCAATTGACATCCCTGCAATGCGCGTACCAAAGTTCCGCGCGGCAAAGGCACTCAAGGATGCAGTTAAGTAATTTCTCCTAAAATAAAATCCTCGCAAGCTAAGGCTCGCGAGGATTTTATTATCCACTTCCTATACACACTATACAAAAATAAAATCGAAGTGATATACTGTATGGGTAGCGGAGGTATTAACTTGGTTTACATGTACACCAAGCGACGCTATACAGAGAGTAGAATGTTTAGTTCTATGTCTCACCACAACAAAAGCCCCCTTGTGAGGGGCTTTTGTGTTGCCTAACATTTCTAATGTTAGGCAACACAAAAGAAACGAGCGATGTGAGTGACTATTCCCAATGTCACGAACCAGCGAGTGAAAAATGCTGGGTGAGAAGCGATACAAAATCGCTTCGCAAGAGATTGTCGATATTTCAAGGAAATATCATACAATCTGGACTGCTTCTGTAAGAAGACTTTCGCAAGACCTTGAGCAGTTGTTGCGAAAGGCTGAAACAAGTATTGTTTCAGAAGGTTCTTAATTTATTTAGAACCTAAACAGAATCAGTAGGATTTACCGCTCTCGTAGGGAGATGTTTATGAGCAAAGCGAATTAGATTTGGACGCTTTGTGTATCATGTCATTCACTTATTCAAAGTCAGAGGGAACGAACTGGATGCGTTCACCAACCTTAAGGCTCCCTTCAATAATCTTTGAAGCAATCTTTGCCTCAATAATATCTTGAATTGCGCGACGCATTGGGCGGGCACCAAATTCAGCATCGTACCCTACCTTTGCAAGCGCTGAGCGGAGAACGTCGTCTACAACGAGCTCATACCCCTTCTCACGCATGCGCTCTCTGAGTCCTTGAAGCATTATGTCTGCAATTTGTTTTTGTTCCTCAGTGGTCAAGACACTGAATATAATGCTCGCATCAAATCTATTGATAAGTTCTGGTCTAAAGATATGACTAGAAACTATTTCATTGATGATTGCATTTCGCTCATCATGAGGTCGCTTCCCTTCCTCAATCAGTTTCCAGATATACGAGCTTCCTGCATTTGATGTCGCTACGATGATGCAATTGCGAACATTCACACGCTGTCCACGACCATCGGTAAACATTCCCTCGTCAAGGATCTGCAAAAACACATCGTGAACCTCTCGGGATGCTTTTTCGAATTCATCGAGGAGGAGTACACAGTACGGGTGTTCACGAAGCGTCGAGGAGAGTTCTCCAGCGCGCGTATGCGTCCCAATAAGCCTCTCGACACTTTTGTCTCCACTGAATTCAGACATATCAAATCTGACCATGTTGTCTTCCGATTTAAAGAAAAGCTCCGTGAGCGCCTTCGCGGTCTCTGTCTTCCCCACTCCCGTTGGACCAAGGAAAAGGAATGACCCGAGGGGGCGATGCATATTCTGGATACCAGCCCGTGCTCTGCGCATAGTGTTCGAAATTGCAAGAACCGCATCGTGTTGCCCGACAATTCGCTGATGGAGTTCCTCTTCAAGGTGAAGGAGCATGTCGCGCTCGTGTGAGGCAACGAGCCCAACAGGCATTCCTATTTTCTCTTGTACATAGGAATCAACAAACTCAGAAGTAATAATTCCCCTGCCGTTTTTACTTCCTGCAACCGTCGCTATTTCGGAAAGAAGATTGAGTGCCTTATCAGGCATAACGCCCTCAACAAGATACTGTTCTGCACACATCGCGATGCGAGAGAGTGAAGCATAGGTAAAAAAGCATCCATGTGCGTTTTCATACTTCCACACCGCTTCCTCAAGTACATGAATAACGTTGAGTAGGTCGGGTACCTCAATATGAATCGGTTCAAGGAAACGAAGGAGCGACCCTTCCGTCTCAAGTTTTGTATGAAACTCATCGGGGGTTGCAGTGGCAATGACCTGTATGAGCGGAGAGGTAAGGAAACGTTCCAAAAGGTCACTCCCATCCGACCCAAACGACGCGACACTCGTCAGAAAACCAGGAAGGTCTTCAATGACCATAATGATATTTCCCGCATTCTCTGCCCCCACCATAAGCGAAAGGAATGCATGTTCAAATTCTTCTTTTGAATTGTGTGTCGCCACAAATGCCGAAGTATCGAAGACAAGAAGTCGTTTTGCAGTGAGCGCGTCGACTGAACGTCCCTCTCGAATTCGAGAAGCAAATTCAATGAGCATATCCATTTTCCCGACACCAGCATCCCCCACAAGAATGACATTCGCTGACTTAGAACGTGAAAGCACTACCTCAAGCTTCTCGACAACCTCACGAGCATACCGAACATGGGTGAGCATGACGGACAATGCCGAGGTGACATGAATATCGCGCAAGTACCGCTTCAGCTCATAGGCAATACCGTATGAGAGTTCGCGTCCAAGACCTTGAGCCTTCCCAAGATTGTCCCTGCTCCACCACCTGATCTGTGACCTATGGAGAATCCGCACTCGAGACACCCACGAGCAAGTTCCGAGGAAATGTTCCTCCGTAATTCCGTGTGAAAAAAGAAACTCTTTGAAAGCAACATCCTCTGAATAGAGGTATGCACCCACATCAAAGATAGAGGTGAATCTCCCCCGTGCGAGTGGAAGGGACTTTGCCTGAATGCGCGCTCGTGGAGACTGAAGGAATGCCTCAATGAGACTTTGTGAGACACCAAGGCGTGCGAGGATCTCTTCGCCATATGTTGATACGAGAAAACCGTGTGTGAGGTCCTTCTTTCCAGAGAAGCACACCTTCGCAACGTCATAGGTAATTCCCTCCTCATCGGTAAAATCTTCTTTTGCAGTCATGAGGGTACCTCTGAAATAACGGGTTCTATAAAAAGCATTGATTGAAAAAAGAACGAGAGCAAGTCCAAGAAGAATGAAAAAGATTCCAGCGAGTACGTGGGCCTCCTGAACAAGGACATCCGTGTCGAATGCACCATGTATAACGGATGTGTATGAAACAAGCCCAATAAGCGTTCCTCCGAGAATCACGAGCGCTCCGGTAAGAAACTTCTGTATCTTCTTTCGCCCTCGACGAGAAATAATGCTGTCGAGTGCTATTGCCGGCGCATAATATCGCAATTCAGATTTAAGCTTCATAGTGTAATGAGAATAATTCCAATGAGGATACACGCGAGCGAGATGAATGGAAGGAGAATCCATACCGCAAAAGCCACCCAAAGAAGGAGGCTGAGAAAGCAAAGCGTCACCGTCCCTGCCATGAGGAGGGCGAGCCGAACACATGCGCCGAGTACACGCGAGATGGTATTAAAAACAAATGTCTCCGCAAGGTACTCAAGGCCTTTTCGTTCATACCCTCCATTCATTCTCTTCCACGGTGCAAAGAGTGTCCTTATATGAACCGACATGGAGAAAAAATGTGTCACAAACCACGCAAAGTTGAGCCAGAGTGAAACAATTTCTCGAAACGCCGAAGAGTAATGCCATGCCAAATACCTGAATGGAAAAAACAGTTGATGCATACAGATAGTATAAACGAAGATGCCCCATGAGCACACGGGGGAAAATGAATAGTATGATGCCCCACAAATTGTGGGGCATGGACCTACTTCTTGGTAGGAGAATCATGTGTCTGGCGGTTAAACTGCGCAATGACTTCCTCTGGTTCGCTCGTGGACAGAGCAAGGAGGTCAATGCTACCAAACCGAGCGCGTACGAGATCTCCCCTTGTCTTTGCAACATCAATCATTCTCTTTGCGGTTGTGGGAAGATCCTCACCTGTACTTGGTTCATATGTTCTCATTTTTTGACCCTCCGAATGTACTCAAAACTCAAACAGAAACATCTCATCTTAGAATATCATCATATTCGAGCCTCGGAGTAAGTTATGCACTATTACATGATTGAGCAGGTGTCACCTTGGAATCCCCCTTCTTACAAGAAGAAAAGTACCTATCCATGAGCCTATAGCAATCGGGATAATGTAGAGGTAGTTCCCGACGTAGCTCATGACTCCAAGGGCATACATGAGATGAATAAGAGCGCTTGCATTTGAAGCGCTCACAGGATGGCGATTTGCAACTGAAAGCGTGTATTGCGCATAGAGTGCATCACCGATTATATATATGACAGTAATACCGAGTGCCATTGCCCAGCTAAAACTTTCATATTCTGCGAGGATACTTTCAATCATAAATAGTTATTGCCGTGAGAGGAACACGATTGCAACGAGCGCAAGAGAAATACCAATAAGTTGATACGTGTTGATTTTTTCATGAAGAAAAAATGTGCTCACCGTAAAGACGAGAGCGACATTGATGAGCAGGGGAATTACCGTCGCAATACTCAACTGCGTCGTCTTGAGCTGATAGGCGTAGAGTGTAAGGCTTGCACAGTAGATAACAAGTGCAAGAAGATACACAAAAAATAACTGACCAGAAAACCGAGAGCCGTTGTCTGCCCAATGGTTCATGAACACATCCCCGAGTGCAAGCCCTATCCCAATGAGTAGAAACCAAATCATGTTTTTATTATACATGACTAGGATTGTCGGGCGGAGGTAATCGAAACCTGACGGTCACTAATTCGTCTGGCCTGCCTACCGGCAGGCCAGGCTCATAAGTGCCGCTTGTCCCGACCTACGGTCGCAGTACACCTTTCGCAAAAACTGTTCAAGGTCTTGCGAAATGCTCCCAGCATTTCTCACCTCACTCGTTCGTAAACTCACATCGTTCCGGCGGTTTCGATTACCCCAGAAGGTGCGTAGGCACCTTCTTTCCGCCCTTCAACACACGAAAAAAGCCCCAGAGGGCTTTTTTCGTGTGTTGTGCGGGCGGAGGTAATCGAAACCTCGACTACTGCTTGGAAGGCAGTCGTTTTACCACTAAACTACGCCCGCAAATTTGTACTGGGTGATTCTAGCATACCCACACATTACTTTAAACCCCCTGAATAATTCTCTTGTATTTAAAGAATTCCACGGACAACCTAATTTTATACAATGCACACATGCTACAATCAAGGAATCATGGCGATACTCGAGCTTGCCCAACACGTTATTGTGAGTGTTCTTGTTGCGTACCTCACGTTTACGAACTCGCTCGCAGTACAGATAGAATCACTTTTCATTTCACCTGACGAAAGTACCCTGCAGTCACAGGAACAAATAGTTGTTGATGAAAATGAGGTCCTCAATAAAATTGAGGGAGACGAATCTCCAGACACTACCGCGTTTAACTTCTTGCGAAATCATCCTGAATTCCAACGAGCTGCGCTCATAGCGAGTGAACGAGACGAAACTTCCCAAATAGTCACCGACGGCCGTGCGCTCAATGAGGTTGTGGAGGAAGCCTTAGTTAATATTTATTGCCAATATAAAACAGAGAAGTATATTCGTACTACCACAGGCACAGGATTTTTTATCAATCAGAAAGGGGTCATTATTACCAATGCACACGTTGCACAATTCCTCCTCCTTAAAGACGCCAAGGACGTGGTTGATGATGTGGAGTGCACGGTGCGCACCGGTAATCCTGCTGAGCCAAAGTACGAGGCGGAACTTCTCTATATTTCACCACAGTGGATTTTTGACAACTCTTCGGTTATCACTGAAGAATCTCCTATTGGGACAGGTGAACGCGACTATGCACTTCTCTACATTTCAAAATCAACAGACAGCACTCCGCTTCCGACGCGCTTCCCTGCCATTACCGTCGACACAGCCCTCCTTCCCCGCAGTATTGAGAACGCAGAAGTTATCACGGCTGGCTACCCCGCCGAGTCCCTCTTCAAGTATGGTTCATCAGCAAAACTTGCCCCCGTTGTCGCAGAGACAAATGTCGGAGTGCTCTACACGTTTGGAAGCAACTATGCAGACCTCTTCTCAATATCAGAGTCTCCTGTAGGAGAGCAGGGTGCCTCAGGTGGGCCAATTGCTTCACACACGTCACGAGGAGTCATTGGGCTCATTGTCACCAAGGGTGACCCGGCGACGGAAGGTGAGCACAGTCTCCGCGCACTTACCCTCTCATACATAGACCGCACAATCATAGAGGAAACAGGATTCTCACTCGTACAAAATATGCAGGGTGATGTCGCTGAACGTGGCCACGTGTTCAAGAAGGCAATGGTGCCATTCCTCGCAGGAATACTCGAAGAAGAACTTCGGGGTGAATAATTGATATGACAACCAAAAACCCCGGAGCTTGCTCGCGGGGTTTTTGGTTGCATCAATATAATTATTCTTGTGGAAGTGCCACCGGTGTCGTTGTCCCATTCCCTACACCCCCCTCTCCATCAGCTGTCGGGTCTGTTACTTCTTCCCCTTCTTCATCAGCAGAATCTTCTCCCGAAACGACCGGCACAATTTCATCCACATACTGTGTCATCACATCAATGTCAGTCATGAGTGCGCGAGCCTCATTTACAGCATTCTCTGCAAGTGCAATGTCGGATGCTTCAAGTGCGATTGTTGCCTTTACAAGATACTCATCAATAGTGATGAGTCCGCCCTCCACCTTTTCTTTTACCGCAAGATCATCAACACGATCGAGGCGTGCAGTCACTTCATCTTTAAGCACGGTACTGAGCACAATCATCTCTTCCTGAACGATTCTCACACGTTCTTCATCACTGAGGATTACGGGGACAAGATTTTCAAGGTCAACAGTATTTCGAATATCAATATCAGTCATGAACGCAATGAGCTTTTGAATGAGACCAAGTGTTACGGCAAGGTCATTCGCAGACATTTCAGAATTCGTCGTATTTCGTTCCTTCGCTTCAAGTGTCATTCGATTGATGTCATCGAGTCGTCGATTGATATCGCCAATTTCTTCTTCCGTCGCCAACTCCTTTGCGTCAGTAAAGAGCTCGTATGCTCGAGTCGTCTCTCGCTCTACCTGTGCAATGAGACCTTCGTACGAAGGAGTATCATCTCCCTGATCAGAGACACCCTGTTCATGTGCATCATTTACAATGACGAGAATTGAATCCATCGGCGCAGTATCCGTAGCGGTGTTGATTGTCGCCTGAATCATTGCGGTTTGCACCTCAAGTGAAGAATTGAAGGTGATCTGCGCAAGCGCTGCTCCATCGGCATCTTGTTCACGCATTTCTGCAAGCCCTTGCTGAACGGCGTCGGTATGCTCTTTCACGGTCTCAGCAATTTGTGTTCGTACCTCCTCGGTAAGCTTCCCTTCATTGGCTAATACACGAGCCTCAGTAATTCTTCGCTCCATAAGCTTCGTCTCAAAAACAATCTTTTCATAGGGAGAATTTGCGAGTTGCCCCTGTATGGTCTCGTTGACACCAGTCTTCACGAGATAGAGCACATCCCCAGGAACAGAACGCTCCGCAACAAATGGCGCAATAATGAGAACTAGGACGAGTGCACCACTCACTATGCGTGCGTAGAATGGATTAAAGTGAAATGTTATAAATGATTCAGAAAGAAGCCCCTCGTGTGAGAGCTCGATAGTCTCCATCGCCTGCTTTGGAAGTGGGTGATACTCCATGTACGCAAAAATGCGCTCCCGAAGCTCGCGTCGTTCAGACGCTTTCAGGTGCGTTTTTTCAGTGTATTTCTTTATTTCAGTATCAAATGATTTCATGGTGTTTGTTTCAATCGCTTGTTCTGTATCTCCTCTTCCCGTTTCAGAATCATGTCCCTGAGTATCTTAAGCCCCCGATGGATGCGAACCGATACTACGTTTTCTGATTCTTCGATAAGCTCACTTATTTCTTTTGGGCCAAGTCCATCGACAAACCTGAAGGTGAGCACTTCGCGATATACCAGTGGCAAATCTTGAAGGAGTTCGCTCGCCTTCTCCGCGTCGAGCGAGAAGGTGACTTCCTCAATCCCACCTGCATAGAGCTCAGGAAACGTTCCCTCATCGACACCATCAGCAGAAAGTATTGCGTCGAGTGAGAGTTCCTTGCGTCTTCGATACTCATCAATGATGAGGTTGTTCAGTACTTTATACAAAAAAGGTTTGTACGACTCAACATCGTGCCCGGTCCTCAAGTACCCCCACACCTTTGTGAAAGTGTCATGGACAATCTCAATGGCACGCTCACGATCGGAGAGCCTATATACAGCATGACGAAACAACGCATCCGCGTATTCATCAAACGCTTTCAAAAAACGCTCCTCGTGGCCTCCACCACCGGATTCGTCGCCTGCTTTCCTATTTGCCGTATGTTTTGCGACCATGTGGAAACCATTATAAGCGATGACGGTGAAAAAACCCACTTCTTTCATAGAAAGTAGTGGAATAGCTTTAAAGGTGGTAGAAAAACGTCAAACGGGCGATTTCCGAAGGAAATCGCCCGTCATACCCTCTATCAAACCTTCAACTTCCGTTAAAACCTTGATAAAGCGGGGGAAACAAACTTCCCCCAAAATAATACACTCTCTGGTTCTCAACTCGGGGGAAATTGCTTCCCCCGCATCAAAAATTCAGCAAGTGCTTCACTGATGTGCCCCATGGCTATTTCACATCCAGCATCCTTGGCTTCCTTGTATATCCCTATCATGCCGTCGATGTCTCTTGCTCCTTCAAGTTTCTTGACTACAACAGTCCAGATCGAATTCCTAAATGGAACCCAGAAGTTCCAGAAGCTCACTCTTTTTGCATCTAAAAGCAAATTCTGCAGAGTAGCCAGATCCATTTTTTGTTCAGCGTAGTTGCGTTGCTGTTCTGCAAGCTTATAAATGCGCTGACATATCGGCCAAATGAGATACCCACAGTGATGTGGGTGATGAAAGTTTCTAGTTAAGGGCCCTAAATCAACATCGTAAATAAGGAACCCTTCCTGGAAAGAGGTACACTCCTCTGCCCTCTTTTTACCAATGGTAGTGAGCGTTTCGCACACTTGCTTTCCGATGTCACTATCGTGTTTAAAGTAGATATTGTCATCATGAGCCATAAACTGGACGACGTCGTTGAATGAAACGGGGCCTCGAAGATATTCGAGAATTACCTCTTCCCTTGTCCTCAACTCTTCCACAGTGACAGATTCAGCAATGACCTCCTTCCCTCTTCCAAGTTCATTCACCACATGCTTCATCTGTTTGCTCTTCCAGCAAAACAGGCCCCTTATTCTTTCAATCATCTTCTTCATCTTGGTCTCCATTCAGTTTTAGCGTTCCCATATAAGGGGTACGTGTCGGTGAACTGCCACCCAAATCGCCTCAGGTAATCACATCAAGTGGTATCCGAAGTCACAATCCATATATCTGACGATACAACTCGGGGTGGCGCAACTCTTTATTGGTACTTTCTGCAACTTCTCGGAGGAAGCTCAGTCTTTCTCTTGCTATCGTTTTTGCCTTATCATCATCGATAGCATCAAATGAAGTGCTGAGGATTCCTCCATCTTTTTCAAACTCAAGTACATACCTGTTCATGTGTTTCTCCTCTCAATTTATCAAGGAACATTCAATGTAATAAAGAGACCCAATGGTGCCTCTTTCCTATCACAATAATTTCACATATTTATATTTTGTTATTTATATATTTCTATTTTTTATCAAAAAACATTATTAATTAAAGCTTTTTTGGGATATTGTAATTTTTGTCGGTATAAATTGACAATATTTCATGTCTGTCGTATGCTGAAAAGTATGGAGAAAACTATTCTTGCCATTCGGGGTGCCGGTTTATCTGAAAAGGGTGCTTTGGTGTACCTTGCTCTTCTTGAGCTTGGCGGAGCTTTTCCATCACAGATCGCAAAACACACAAAACTCCAGCGTAGCACTGTTTACGAAATTCTTGCCGACCTTTCAATCAAAGGGCTCATCAGTGAAATCGAGAAAAGAAACAAATATTTCTATACCATAGAAGATCCGAAACGTCTGCTTCATTTCAGTGAGAGATCTCTTGTGCGTGCACAAGAAAATACTGAAAAACTTCGAGAGTTTCTTCCCGAGCTCGAAGGTTTCTATCGCGGTGCAACTGACAAGCCGAGAGTATCTTATTTTGAAGGCACTGATGGTGTCATGGAAATATACGAAGACCACGTATCAATCCAAAAAAGATACGAGATGCTCGGCTTTGTAAACGTTGCAGAACTTATGCGTTTCCTTCCACAGAAAAAGTATCGTGAGTATGTGCAAAAAAAGGAGCGCCTCGGTATCACTTCACGAGGAATTCTTCCTGACACACCGAGCGACCGTACGTATGAAGAAATGGTATACAAATCAGCACAACAAAAAATACTTCCTCGAGTACGCTTTGTTCCTAAAGAAGAATTCCCCTGGAAGGGAGACATCACAATCTACGGAACAAACAAGGTTTCAATAATAAACTTCAATGAGCGACAAACTACAGGAATAATTATTGAAAGCGAGACAATTCACAAAATGATGTGCATGATTTTTGAATTGGCATGGAAAGGTGCAGTGGACACAAAATAGTGTATAGGCACTAAACGGGCGATTTCCAAAGGAAATCGCCCGTTGTCCCCTCTATCAAACCTTCAACTTCCGTTAAAACCTTGATAAAGCGGGGGAAGCAAACTTCCCCCTTGTTTTTGACCACATGGTCAATTCCTATTGACCCCTCTCTCGTCCTTCAGATGGTACTGTTCCCATTCATAGCGACGTGCGTTCATAACAGCGAACGTCATTGCCATCCAGAGCCCCACCCACAGGGTGAGCATGGAAATGGTGGTAAGGGCAAGGCCAAGAAGCACAGGCAACCAGACGGCAACTGCCCTTGGCCTGAGATAGTCTTCCGATCTCTCAATCGGCATGCCATTTATCCGCATGGTCACTACCGCACAGCCACTGATGACAAAGATTGGGCCAACAATCGAGAACAATTCAGGTCTTATGCCCGAAAAAGCACCGATTATGCTTGCTGACGCACAAACTGCCATCAGAAAAACAAAAGCCCACGCACCTGCCTTTGCCCAATACATCAAATGCATGATCTCCCCCTACCCCTGTGCCCGAGGTGCGGTTGCGAAAATCGCAGAATTTCAATGTTCTCTAGAGTAGATTATGCAGTAACTTATATCGACTGTCAATCTAAATCCAACGATTGCTTTTGAAGAAGTAGATAGTGAGTCCAACGACGGTGACGATGAAACCGCCAATAAAGAGCATTGCATGAGGATTCTCCTGAAACGGAAGAGCTACATTCATGCCAAATACCGATGAAATGAGAGTCGGGATTGTGAGTACAATGGTAAAAGCAGTAAGCCGACGAATAGTGGAGTTAAGATTTTGGGTAAGAATTGCCTCACTCGCATTGCGGATGTTCTGAATCGTCTTTAGAATCGACTTCGTGGAATCAACGAGCTGAACATTGGCAATGAGAAGGTCCTCAAGCAGTTCCCTATCCTCGCTAAACATCTGGATATAGTTGCCCTTCGTGAGCTGTTGAAGCCATCCATGTGTCGGTACGAGCGCAGACATGATTTCGTTGAGTTCCTGTTCAAAAAAGACAAGTCGTTGAATGTCACGACTGCGAATGTTGCGAAGCCGTCCCATGTCTCGGTACACCATTTTTCTGGTACGGGTAAGCTTTCGTTCATAGGTCACCACGAGCTCATAGAGAAACTCGAGAAAGAGCTTCGTCTTCTGTGTTGTTGCAAACTCACGCTTCCCTTCAATAAACAAATCAAGAAACGGCACATCTTGTTCAGTAATGGTAATGAGAAACGTTTCCCCGAGGATAAAGAGGATAGGGGCAGTATCAATGTCAATATCTTTTACATCATACGGGTATCGAGTGAAGAAATATGAGGTAATCCCCTCATGCTCAAAGCGAGGAACCTCAAAAACGTCTTTGATGTCTGCGATAATCGCATCATCAAGACCATACTGTGCAATGAGCGCAGTGAGTTCACTATCAGAAGGCGCTGTCACGTGCGTCCACACGCCAACACACGGATCCTCCACCGTTTGGAGCCCAGATTGTGTGTCTTTCTTGTAGTAATGCGTAATCATGAGGCTACTGTATAACAGATGAACGTACGGTATGCAAACAAAAAGAGTTATTAACCTATTTATACAAAAGCAGATCTGATATTCATAAACAAATTATCTCGCACTTTTTATGAAAACTCCTCACGCCACAACCGTTCATCTCCCGTTCCATCCAAAACGCAAAAGTCCTGATTTCTCAGGACTTTTGCGTTTTTTGTCGGGGAGCCGGGAATCGGCGTCCAACTCTAGTTCGCTGACGCTCACAAGAGTTACCTGCCCGCGGTTTGCTGTTTCGTCACATTATGAGTAGTGACTCATATCGCAAACCGTTCGATTCCCTGCTCCCCGACAAAAAGTCCAGACACAAAAATACCTGCACGATGCAGGCATTTTTGTTGACTTTTTGTCGGGGAGCCGGGAATCGAACCCGGACCACTCGGTCCCAAACCGAGTACACTACCACTATGCTACACCCCGATGTAGCGAGAGAAATGAATTGTTTAGACATTCAATCTCTGTGACTTCAAACTAAAGCTTGCTTGAGTTTGAAGTCACAGAGATTGAATGTGCAAGCATTGCTTGCAACAATTCATTTCCGAGTGAAGAGGAAGGTGAAAGCTTTGCTTACAACCCGTTCAAACTAGGACTTTTTGATTTCCGAGCGAAGAGAGGTTGTATGGAACATACACCCTCTAATTAATCTTCCACCGCTGGACCCCAAATCTCACTCACAAAACAAGTGAATCACTTATTTTGTGTCACGATAATACCACTCATTCAAAAAAAATGCGAGGTAAATTATGCTACAATCTCCCTATGAAGACTCAAATTCTCCACATACATGGAGGAAACTCATTTTCACGATATAACGACTATCTCGATAGTCTAAAGACAAAAACTATTTGGGATCCGTACGGTCGGGAGCCAAAAACACATTGGCGAGAGAGCCTCAAGACAGCCTTCATAGAAGATGTTGATGTTTTCTACCCCTCAATGCCCAATAGCAGTAATGCTCAATATAATGAGTGGAAGATATGGTTTGAGCGGTATTTTGAGTATTTTACCAGCAATGTCATCCTCATCGGACACTCTCTAGGTGCAAATTTTCTTGCCAAGTACTTATCAGAGGAACAATTCCCTTTTCATCTTAACGGCTTATTCCTTGTTGCGGGAACATTTGATTCATCAGGCCTCGGAGTCGAAGATTGTGCCTCTTTTATACCCAACCCTAAAAGGCTTCCGGAAATACTAAACAAAACAAACTCGGTTCATGTGTTTCACTCTAAAGATGACCTTATCGTCACATTCGAACATGCCTTGAAGTATAAAAAAGCACTTCCCTCTATTCATTTGCACGAATTCACCGACCGTGGCCACTTCATCGGTTCAGAATTCCCAGAAATAATCGAGGAAATAAGGAAAATACTATAATTCGTTCCACGCCTGCCTGTCGGCAGACAGGTGGAACATAGAAGCACGTTCCACGTGGAACGTGCTTCTACTTTTTACGCCACTACTCAAAAATAACGTTATCCAAGAACTTTATCCTGCAATACTTTTCACGTGAAACCATTCGTATGGCGACAATATCAATTTGCCACTCTCCTGCATACTTATGATCCAATAACCATGTCTGGATTGCTCGCTTAAGTCTCTCTTGCTTATCCCTGTGTACATTTTCCTCAGGACGCCAGGTTCCACATGAAACAGCGTACTCCAAATAGGCTTTTGTTTCATATGAAACAGTCTTTACCTCTACAAAATGAATCTTTCCTGTGGTTTCACATGAAACAATATCAATTTCTCCCCATTTTCTCAGATAATTCCGTTCTATAATAGTAAAACCATTCTTTTCAAGCCATTTTTCAGCAATATCTTCACCGATTTTTCCAATTTCATTATGTTTTGCCATGATTGTTTCGATTATCTTCAGCAGGCACTTATAAGACTTATTATATAATATGGCTCAAATCCATAGACGTTCCACGTGGAACAAAGCACCTGTACCTATTTATGACAAAATCGTCTCCATTCTTATATTTCAAGCCATTTTTTAAGGACAAATTTAATTCACTTTCTGTCCTTTATACACATATCCCCTTAGTTCTCCCCAGTTTTCCACTTTTTGCACAGATTTTTGAATGTCCTTTATAACGGACAAACGTGTCTTTTATAGATATTAAAAAAGCCCACGTGAATGTGGGCGGTTTGAGTCCTGAGCTAAGGGTCGGTATTTTACCAATTTACATAATAGATAATTATACTATAGTAATTGTCGTTCTTACTTGGGAGTACCATCATGATTGATATGCTCCACTGGGTTGGTACAGTACCTATCGCTGACCTCGAGAAAGCCTTGCCAGCATTCGTCATCGCCTTTGTCGTCGCTAGCGTCCATATCGTACTGCTTTGCAAGGCATACAGGAATATGCACTACTGACTCGCTTGCGGGCGAACCCAAAGCCTCGATTCGTCGAGGCTTGTCTATTTTATAGGGTAATAGAGCGTCCAAATCTTGGTCATCTGTAAAACTGTAGGCCATTTGGGGCCAAGTTTCTAAATTCGCTCAGCTCATTAAGAACTTTCTCCCCGAGCTCGACTATTTAGGCATTGGAAATAACCTAAATATGTCTCCGCTTCACACACAATCCCGAAAGCAAAACAGTTTGCTTTCTAACGAAAGACACCATTCATATGAATGGTGTCTTTCGTTACTTGTGTGTGCGGCCAGGGAGAATCGAACATTACATGTTCAGTACCCGTTGTGGCTATTTTTCTGCACTTCGTTTGAAAATTAGCTCACAACAGCTTCGATTCTCCAGCAAAAACAAAAAAACTGAGCAGGGAGCTCAGTTTTTTTGTTTTAGTGCGGCCAGGGAGAATCGAACTCCCGACTAAACCTTGGCAAGGTCTCGTTATACCACTTAACCATGGCCGCATATGTGATTGTTACAGTTCTTTGAGGATCAATTCGATCCATTTCATGAGCTTTCGCTTCGTAACTGTGCCCCCGATTATAGTATTTCCAATCCCAAAGTGCAACGTTCTTTTTGTGCTTCTCCCTTCAATGACTTGGTACTTATGAAACTTTGACACAGGAAGTCCCAATTTCCTTGACCACCGCTCTGAACACTTGATTGGTTTAAGGTCAGGGTAGAGAAGTAACCAAAAGCGAATCTTTTCACGTGAAACACCCAAATACTCCATTGCAAACTTAATAAATATGCGGTGTACGTCCATTTTTGCATTTGCGATACGCATAAGGTGGTTGTCCGAATTGTCTCCCTCACCAACATAGAGCATAAGTCCTGCAATAAATAGGGGATTATGCTTGTAATGTTTGAATTCAGTGACTGCAGAACGCTCAGCTTCTGCGTATAATTTCTTGTATTGATTGCCCCGTGCGGTATTCAAGAGGGAAATGCGCTTGCTGTTTTCTTTTGCGGAACGTTTCTTATTGCTCTCGGTAATACTCTGTGACCATGTTTCACGTGAAAACCAAAGAGAAATGGTGCTCTTAGAGACATCGACAATCTTTGCTATCTCGACGTAGGTAAACCCACGTTTCCGAAGTTCCTTCGCGTGTTCAAACTGTGCCGATTTACGTATCATAGTAACTGTATATAGTATACAGCTTCATATGTTCGATTCAAGGGATAAGGCAAGGCGCAGTCGTAAAACAAACTGCGCCTTGGTTGAAAGAACTGCTTTGGGTGGCTAGTTGGATCTTATCCGGCCCCATGCCTTGTCGTAATAATACTTTACCGTACCGATCAAAAGACAACAGACGCCGATAGCGACCACGATGACGGCAAGAACGGGAAGAGCGAGTGAAATCACGGCCCATGTCGTTGACAGTCGCTCTGGCTCTTCTTCTTCCTCATAAATCATTGACCCGAAGTTGTTGAGAAAGATGCGCCAGCACTCATACGAGAGCATCCCGTACAGGGTACCTCCAAGATACAGCACGGGCGCCAGTTTGACATCGACGGACAGTGCGTTTACTGCAATCGCACTGACTACGACAGCAACACAGGCTGAAAATGCCTGCTGTTCCCAGAACGAATTGCGTTTTTCGTTAACCATTCTGAATCTCCCCGTAGACGGCTCGCTCGCCAACAATGGCGACGAAGCCGATTTGGAATGGATTGGTGTGTGATACGCCAATCACCTCAAGTACAAGCCCACTGTTTGTCTTGGCAACTTCGATTGCGATATCGAACGTACCACCACAATAGCAGATGGTCGTCTTTCCGAAACGATCAGTCCGAAGAAACTGGATGTTTTGGGCCGTTGCGGTAATGCCGACCTTTCTTCGTGCCATCTTTTGATCGATAAAAACACAAACAGCTTCGCAAACCGACGCCCTCCACTCATTTTGCCGGCGTTGTGCCAAGAGCGCGAGTCGTAAATCATCAAGAATCGGGAACCCCAGCGGTACATCCGTGAGTTGCAAATGCATTTCTTGCTCCTCTCTCAAGTTATTTTCTGTCGCAGATTATACCATATTTATACCTATTGTCTAGGCATCTATTTCTATCCTTGCGTTCCTCACTTTCTACGCCACTGTACTTATAGCAATCCCTGAAGAAATACTTTTCCGAGGGTATGTGCATCATCTTTTGAGCTCACTTTCTATGAGCCCCTCTGTAAGTATACTCATTTCAAGCACACTCTTCGGAATGGCACACATTCTCAATGAAGCAAAGTCCATCCATTCCAAGAACTGGAATTGGAAACTCGTTACAATTTCATTTGTCGCAGGACTATATCTTGGCCTTTTGTATGAGAATACAGGAAGTCTTCTCCTTCCAACAATTCTCCACGCATTTTTTGTGATTGCGTTGAAAGTTTTCATTAAACGAAAAAGCTTATTGCAGATGGGGTAGCGCTGGGCGTCCATGTATCTTCCCCTCATTCATTTTGAGCCAAAGGTACTTTCGAAGATAATTTCCGTTTTCTGATTGGCCACTTCCAGGCAGTTTTGCACCTATGTTGTGCGTTAACAGTTTCTGTATAAGTGGGGTCGCATTGGGATAGGGCACAGGTGGGTTTTTGGTAGGTGCAGTAACTTTATTTTTGTTCCTATCTTTTTTGCGCTTCTTTTCTTTTTTTACTTCTTCACCCTTAAGTATCTTTCGAAAAAGATTGGGGCTCCCGTTATACATAGAGACGAGTGATAATTCTATTTCGTCATCGCGCTTTCCCTCAAGTACTTTACCCTTCACAAGATAGTTGTCGTAACAAAGATACATTGCAATTATTGCAGAGATGAGCGGGTCTTTCCTCCCTTCATTTGCATCTTCTGGAATTTCATCAGGCAAAAATATTTTTCGAACAATCATACGAACTCGTATATCCTCGTATGTCTTTCGCATTATTTGCATCATGCCTCCCGCACCGAGCGAATTGATAAGATGATTGAAAGAGGTGTCTTGATTGAGCCCATATTCTGCATACATCTTTTGAAAGAACACCTTTCTCCGCGCTTCTACATGCGCTTCGGTTTCCTTACCTTCTTTTTTCTCAGCTTTTAAAAGTGCGATAGGATCCACATGCTCCACAATAGCAAGCCTTTTACAAATATCGTGACAAATGCGCAAAACTTTTTGATTTGACTTCGTCATACGGTGGGAGAGCACCGTGTGTGCCGATTCGAGCACTACACCTACATATTCCTTTCCAGACCCGACAACCTCCTTGTTCACCAAATGAGAAGCTGGTGGTATGTATGGCACGTATTCTACATACGCTCCCGCCGTCTCTTTTACTATTTTCTTTTTACCTTTTTTATCAATTACTTTAGTAAAAACCTGCTTTTTCTCGTACCTTGACCTCTTTACTGCATATACAGGAAGAGCCTCGCTCAAATTTCCATTACCTATATGCTTACGTACATCAAACCGATTCGATACCCCAATATCAACCGACGTGTCCTCAAGTGCAATGTGATATCGGCTGTCTCCTTCTCGGTGCACATACACTCCCGAACCATTTTTATTTCGAAGCTTTGAAAGTTCTTGAACATTTTGGATATGGAGCGTCCGCATCGCACCATTTTCTTCTATACTGAGAGCAACTGATGTAAGGTCTGCATTTATGGCAACTTTTTGGAGCACCTCTTTTGCTTTTTTTGGCTTCTCCATAAAGGGGCGCTTTTGAATATTCTCTACACATGCCCGCACCTTCTCTCGTGCCAAATCAAGTTCATGCATCTTTTCGGGCGTGGGGAGGGGGAGGCTCGCTTCAGAAATGCTTTCGTCTACTTCACGCAGATAATATGCCCCCGCAAGCGCAGAACCGACGAGCGCCACTCCTCCTATCAAAAAATTCCTTCGTGAAAGATTTGGCTCATTTGGCTCTTTTTCATTATTAAATGATTGTTTGGGGACACCTTCGTTCATCAATAAATCATATCACGCTCTCACATACACGGTTTGTGGTACGTTTAGGGCACAGTTTTTGTCTTTACATTTTTTGTCATAGAAAAAACGGGAAAGGTGTAGACCTTTCCCGTTTTGTACCAGCTAGACAAAAGGGCTCACTTCAGAACTTCAAATTCACTCCGATGGTCATCCTGCGCTCAAGCCCCTGAAGGTACAGCACAACGCCTTTTTTGGACATGAAATCAAGTCGTACTCCGCTACCTGCTACGCTGTGATGAACGAGTGAAGCCTTCCACATGTCGGACATCTGGTATCCAAAGGTCGTCTTGTAGAAATTACCGGTCACTCCAGCAAACTCGTTCACGTTGTTTACGGTGAACTTACCCAGAAAAAATGAAGTGAGAACGAAACCCCGACCTTTTGACTCTCCTCCATGCACCCACTCAACACCCACGTGTGGTGTCACTGTAAGATTGCCGGTCGTGAGCGAAGTACCGGCAACTATTTCACCGTAACCGCTGTTGTCTGCAATGAAGATGGCCGAGACTTTCTTGATTGGCTCAACCGCAAGGACGAAGGTTGTTATCTCTGTTCCATTTTTGTTTCTGTCACGACTAAGGTCAAGGACCCCAGCGACTGCCACCGTGGGTAGAAACTGCCAAAAGATGAAAAACGCAACAATGAACTGCGACATGGTGTCTCCTCCCAGATCTCAAGAACAGGATTGTTCGAAGAAAAGGATACGCCACTTGTAATATTTTGTCATACTGTATATGATGACATTGTCAGGAAGAAAATATCGTTTACTTCTATATTTCTAAATGCAAAATCGAGATAAAAACTAAATGTATATATCAATATGACAAATTTACATAACGAACTGCACATTATCGGTCTTGGGAAAAATGAAAGCGCTGTGTATGAAGCACTTGTAGAATCTGGGCCATGCCGGGCAGGAGTACTTATCGCAAAGCTAAATATTCACAGAAACCTCATTTACCAGTCTCTCGAGAAACTTGTCTTGCGTGGTTTCGCAACAAAAGTAAAGATCCGGGGTGTATGGACGTTTCAAATCACCGACCCGCACTCTCTTCTCTCTGCCTTTCGACAGAAAGAGAACGTCCTGTCTTCTATTATTGAACAAATTAACACCTATCGAAGTAAGAGTGAGCAACAAATAGTTGTCTACGAAGGAATTGAAAGTTACCGAAATTATTGGATTACATCTCTTGAGCGGTTCCCAGTCGGCACCATCGACTACGTGCTCGGGGGCTCAGTTGATTTGAGCGGGTGGGTAGAATTTATGGGGCCAGCCTACGCAAAATATGATGAGATTCGAAAGGAAAAGAAAATTACTTGGAAGACAATCCACTTTAACGAACTCGCCGACACTGACAAAGCAGTTCTCGAAGTACACCCTGATCTCACTGAGTATCGGACAATCCCCCGCAACATCAGACAGAGTGGCAACGTGAATATCATTCATGACACCATAACGCTCCATACATGGGAGAATCCACCACGTATCATTGAGATCAGAGACCTCCTTCTCGTTGCCATCTTTAAAAGCTATTTTGATATTCTCTGGGAGATTGCAATACCTTCACCCACTAGAAAACCATAGCGTATACCCGTGTGCAGGTTATGGGACGACGTTCGAGGGGTTTTTGAGAATACTATTACTGATTGATTTTTTAATAATTTATTGTATTATATTGCGCAGAGTGGTATTTTCCACTAAATTTCGCTCAAGGAGAGCACCATGAACACTGCTACTGTGGCAAGAAATCCGCACGAGGCTGAGGGTTTCAAGGTCTCATCAATATCAATCCTTCGTCCGTGGAAACGCTGTGTTGCGGTCAAAATTACAGAGACCGGTGCAGCAGTTCGCGACAGCAAACTCGTCGACAGTCCTACACTCGAATTCACAAGGGAAGAGTGGCAGGCATTTGTCGAAGGCGTTAAAAACGGCGAATTCGACATCAAGTAAAACATCACCAGACATAGCCTTGTCCCACACTAACCATGTGGGATTTTCTTTTTAAGCGGGACTCGAACGCAAAAAGCACCCATATTAGAGTACTTTTTCGAAGTTGTTCAAATTGTGCAGATTGTGGGACGAAATCCGAACTATTTTAATGTGTAGTTCCGTTCTTTGAAAAGCCAGAGGAATATAGATTAGTCCCGATGGTTATCGTTTACTTAATAAAGTAAACCTCACCATCAACCGTTATTACATAATGAATGAGGATGCATCCACCAATGTACCCGTGTTTCTTCACCTTCAACTTAGGAAGGTTTTGGGTGCTAATCCAGTGAACAGTACCGCGACCATTAATCGTCTGTTTCTTGCCCATGTATGAATTTTTCCACCTGGCTTATAAATAGGAGTTCGACTTTCTACTGCTCCCCTTCAAGATTCTGAAAATCCTGAAGGGGAGAGAGAAAGTGAGTAACTCCTAGGCCGAAATGGGTCCCCCACTCTTTCCTCTGACTTTTCAAAGAACTGAATCAGAACAATGGTAGCTCTTCGTATAGAAAAGACAAGGGTAATCATAAATGCCTTAAATCGGCTATAATTGCGGAATGTTCGAATCTTGGATGACCACAAAAAATGCTATAGAAATATCCTCCCCAAGGCTTTACGCAAGGGTAACTCCTCCAAGATTTCGTGTACGAGGAACTATTTTAAAAAACATATACGATGAGTTTTACGGTCTAGATGTAAATATGTATGATCATAAGGGACACTTTTTTCAAGGCATGTCACCACGTGTCATAGTCAAAAAAAATCTTTTCTCTTTTTTTAGAAATAGGTTTAATTTTTTCTTTGACGTTGAACTAAATCATATTGAAGGCTCAGGTATTTTTATAGTTGAAGTTGAATCGAGAAAAGGGGAATATAAACTTCTCCCCCTAATCTTTGAAGGTGCGAACAAAGATATTTTTACAAAATACACCAGTTCAGATTTTAAAGAGATATTAGATGAAGGTGTAAAAAAAATTAAGTATTTAAAAAAACGTTGGGTTTCCTATCTTAAAGAGCTTGATCATATACAACAACGGATTAGTAATAGAAAAATATGGAATGAAATATCAACCATTCTAGAAGAATCTGAGGAAAATTTTGGTGAGATTGTTCATCTTGATGAAGAAGAGGAGCGAGGACTTATAGATGAAAAATATAGAGATGCATTAGACTGGCATGGCGAATTGTTGCGTGGTGTAGCAGGTAGGATGAATGGATTTGATTTTGTGGTTAATAGTAGAGACCATATTCCGAGGCACTTTCATATTTTTCATAAAGGAAAGGGTGTACATGCTCGTTTTTTGTATCCCGAAATTCAATTATATGATTACAAAGGTGACTCAAATGAGATAGGCAGTAAAGAAGTCAAACGGATCCAAAAATATTTTAGCGACTCCCAAAATTTTGAGGTATTAAAAGCTGAATTTGATAGACAGATTCTTGAATAAGACACCTCTATGACAGCAGGCAGACCTTCATCACATCCGCCATACGGAGCTTCACAACATCTCTTTAGAGCGGTTTGAAGTGGCAGGGTTCAAGCACAGCATGTAGAAGCTACTCACTGGCGCAGACCTTTCAGCACGCTCGATAGTTTCGAAGGTGTTTTTTATTTGTCAATATAAATAGTCGAAACATATCTGTACCTTGCACAAAAGCCAAACGCAAAGCCTTTTGCGTTCTAAATCAAAATCCCATTTTCTTAAGAAAATGGGATTTTGATTTGCTTTTGTGCACCCACCAGGACTCGAACCTGGAACGATTGCTTCGAAGGCAATTATTATATCCATTTCACTATGGGTGCATATTTGGTCTCAACTACATTACTATTGTTTTCGTGAATATTCAACTTGCATTGATTGCCAAAATTTCATTTTACACAAAAGATCTCTACTTTTACGAACTTCGATTCTTAGACACCCCTTATAATTTGGCCTTTTCTTAATGCCAAGACTTGTTGGTTTGTATATAGTCTTTGTAAACTGCTCATCTGTGACTTGAAGTAACTTCATCCAGAAATTCTCAAGATTCTCGTGTGCATACGGTTTATGAATGTATAATCTATATCGTAATTCCATTCGTGAATACCCAAGAAAACTCTCAAGCCACTCAACCATACAGAGTATCATTTCTGGATCTGAATTAATAAACAGAAACTGATTGTTTCGTTTTGCTCCCTCTGCCCAATAGAGTGTAATACCAATATGAAATAGTGGTTTATTTCCATGTTTGTTAAACAGGGCTTTTGCTTCATCATAATAACCCCGTTCCCTTATTAAACGATTTTTGCGATGTGTTGCTCCTGCTCGAATGCGCCCACGAGTTATATTTCCTAACTTTCTTTTCTTGAGAGAAATCTTCTCATCAGCAGTCAGTGGGGAATCTTTGAGCCATAACGAAAGAGAACTCTTCGCAACCTTCACTTCCTTTAAAATTTCATTATACGAATACCCCTTCTTGCGAAGCTCTATCGCTCTTTCTTTTTCGTGAACTAGTGCCTTCATGTTACATAACATTATATCATGGTTTGAATAATACACGGCGCAGTTGTGTACATTTCACTGCAAAACCAATACAATAGACACCATGATAGTCCGAAGTGAAATACCAAAGGAAGTCCAGCACGTGGCCGATACCCTCGAGAGTAGGGGTTTTGAAGCGTATCTTATAGGTGGCTGTGTTCGTGACCTTCTCATTGGAAAGGAGCCGAAAGATTGGGATATCACGACGAACGCTCACCCTACAGAAATAGAAACGTTTTTCGGAGAGACATTCATTAACAACGATTTTGGTACTGTCGGTGTTGTGACCGAGTCAGAAGACCCTCGTCTCAAGGTGATTGAGGTCACCCCGTACCGCACAGAATCAGAATATTCAGATGCACGTCGTCCTGATTCAGTGGAATTTGGTGTTTCACTTGAGGAAGACCTGAAGCGCCGTGACTTTACGGTAAACGCCATTGCATACCGACTCAAAGATGAAAAGGTGGTGGATTTATTTAACGGGGAAGAGGATATCAAGAAGAAGCGAATTGTTGCAGTAGGGAAGGCGACGGAACGTTTTGCAGAAGACGCGCTCCGCATGATGCGCGCGGTACGACTCGCTGTTGAGCTCGATTTCATCATTGATGGAGACACGATGACCGCAATTGCAGAAAATAGTACTAATCTTGGCCGTATTTCAAAGGAGCGTATTCGCGATGAGTTCTCTCGCATCCTCGAATCAAAACAGCCGATGCAGGGGGTTATCTTCCTTGAAAAGCTCGGGCTACTTGAGTACGTCGCGCCCGATCTCCTCCGAGGAATCGGCGTCGAGCAAAACCAAGCGCACGCATTCGATGTCTATGAACACCTCCTTCGCACCATGCAACACGCCGCTGACAAGGATTGGGAATTCGACATTCGCCTCGCGGGACTCTTTCATGATATTTCAAAGCCAGAGACACGCCGTTGGTCTGACGAAAAAAAGGATTGGACCTTCCACGGACATGAAGTAGTCGGCGCTCGTGTGGCAAAAAAGGCACTCCAGGAGCTTAAATTCCCCAAGGAAAGAATCACCCGCATTGTGACACTTATCCGTTGGCACATGTTCTTCAGTGACCCAGAGCAAATATCGCTCTCTGCAGTACGGAGAACCATTGCAAATGTAGGTGCAGAGAATATATGGGACCTCCTCAAGCTCCGTAGATGTGACCGTATCGGCACCGGAAGACCAAAGGAACAGCCATTTAGACTCAGAAAGTACACTGCCATGGTAGAAGAGGCGCTCCGTGACCCTATTTCAGTGAAAATGCTCAAGATAGATGGCTCACGTATTATGGAGCTGACGGGGGAGAAGCCGAGCAAGAAGCTCGGTGATACCCTCAATGCACTCCTCGAAGAAGTACTCGATGACCCACTCAAAAATACCGCTGAATATATGGAGAAACGAGCGCTCGAGCTCATGCACATGACCGAATCAGAGCTCGACGCCCTCGGAAAGAGTGGGAAAGAAAAGCGAGAAAAAGAAGAAGCCGAAGCCGTCGCCGAATTACACAAGAAGCATAAAGTGGATTAGGCTCAGGGCGTATTAAACCCCCAGAAACACAAGTGTTTCTGGGGGTTTTGCTTTGTTGTATCGAGAACAGGTGATTACTCGAGGACGCGCACACCATGCTTTTTTGCGAGTTTGATGAACCTTTCTCCCTCGGAATCCTTCCAGCTGTTCGGTCGAACCTCCTCCGAAAGACATGCAATTGCGAGAACGTAGCTCGTCCAAATCTGGAATCCGGCGATGAGCCCCTGCTTGTAGTCGCCCTTTACAGGCCGAATGGCTGCAAGTTTGCCGTATGGGGAAGGGTTCTCAGGCGGTGGTCGCCCTCCATCAATCCAATAGATCTCCCTAATTTGTCCAACGACCGTGTATATGTCCTCACCGGCGCCTTGTACGGATGTAAGAAAGCTGTCGCCAGGCTTGAGTTTTTTAAGGAAATCAGTGAGCCACGGAGCTGTGAGGTGGGCCTCATTGAGAGAAACCATAATTCCCCACATCTTGTCATCGTCTCTCCTGTATCTCTTCAAGACATCTTCTGGCCACCTGTCTGCACGCAAATTAATGCAAATACCCCTTGTTTCATGGGCAAACCGCTCAACATCTGCTGGAGCGTCAACGATTTCAACCGGATGCTTCGATGAGGCCATGCTCGTTCCTCCAAAATTGTTTAGTTTCAAACTTCGACTTCAAGGCACTTTCTAGCCTGAAGACTACTCCAAAGTCTAGCTTCATGCAATATACAATAAAAAAAGCCCGTGGGATCGAGTGCCGACTGTGGTGTATGTCGGTGCCCGATCCAACGGGCTTTGTTTCTTCTGGTCGCTTCCTTCTGGTCTGAGTCTCGATGGAACAAAACGTTCCAGTGGATGAGCAAGATGCTCAATTCCTATGTGTGACTCGTTTCTTCTGGTCTAAAGTTTGGTGAATTGTGTCTGAATCAATGTGATTCAATCCAGCCCTCACCTGTGTGATGTACTTAGAGTTTTTTTGGAGGTATTAACTCAATTTTATAATGTGCTCTTTAAGGGGAATCTCTCGTGAGAGAGTTTCCTGCTCGCCCTTTCTGGGCCTATCACTATAGTATGTCCTTTATAAATTAGTGTAAAGGACAATGCTGTGTATAACTGGGGATAACACTCTTGTGAATGTCCTTTATAAAGGACATGTGCATTGTATGGCTTAATAGAGCCGTCTAAAGTGTAACTGAAAGTTCTATGGAGACGGGACAGTGATCACTTCCGAGTGCCTCTGCATGGATACTTGACTTTTTTATGATTGATGTGATTGTGTGTGACACCATGATGTAGTCGATTCTCCATCCCACGTTCCGTTCACGTGCACCTCCCCAATGTGACCACCACGTGTAGTGCCCATTGCCCTTTGTGAACATTCTAAAAGTATCAACAAAACCTGCCTGTACCATCGCGTCAAAACCCGCACGCTCTTCTTTGGTGAATCCTTTGTTCCCGACATTCTCCTTCGGCCGAGCAAGGTCGTCTTCCGTATGCGCAACATTGAAGTCACCACAATATATGACCGGCTTTTTCTTTTCGAGCGTTGTCATAAATTCAAGATAGGCAGGATCCCATGCCTCACGCATCGGTATACGGGAAAGATCATCCTTGGCATTCGGTGTATAGACGGTACTTACATAGAATGGCTCGAATTCGAGCGTGAGCACCCTTCCTTCTTTCGTGGTATCGCCATAACTGTCTGAAAGTGCATATTTTTGTGCTATTTCTGGAGGAATCCCCTCAATAACGGAGAGCGGGGCGTGTTTGGTGAAGATTGCCGTACCAGAATAGCCCTTTTTCTCTGCAGAGCTCCAGTATTCATCATATTGGGGCAAATCGACATCAACCTGATGGTCAAATGCCTTTGTCTCTTGAAGACAGAGGATATCGGGGTCGTATTTTTCAATAAACCGTGCAAAATCACCCTTTTTTATCACTGCACGTATTCCATTCACATTCCAAGAGAAGATTTTTATCATATTTAAACTTTAATACATAAAGCGTAAAGGGGCAAAGAAAAAGCCCGCCAGTGACGGGCTCTCGCAAAGCGAGAAATGGGAGATCTCATCGCAGACCTCGTTTGACTATCCGACGGTCTCCATCGTACGTGGGTACGGGAAAGTGCACAAGAGTGACAGTCCCACTTCCTTTGCCTTCTTGAACAGGATCCCGAGTTTCACCATATCGCTAGGGATAGGCACCCCATGGGGAACAATGACGGAATGACAGCCTTGATTTCGGGCGAACGCCACCGCCCGATCGAAAGCTTCGTCGTCGGTCTCCGAAGCGACGTTGAGCCACAAGACTCGGCCCTTATCGACCAATGTCTTGAGATTTTCGACAACCGCCTTCGACGTGGGGGTAAGGATATGCTCGGGAGGATTTTCTCCCGGCAAAATGACCCATTCACCAACTTCGACGTCCTGGTTGCGTTCTTCAGTCTTTGCGCATCGAGTCAGGATGAGAACCTTCTGCACAGGACTCCTTTGCGCAGAAAGAACATCGAGAACCGACGAACAGACTTCGTTCCAGAACATCGGCCATTTGAACGTCTTGCAATCTGCACCAGGTTGCCACGAGCAAACGATGAGGCAACCACCTACCTGTTGTGTATTCATTTCCACTACTCCTCCAGAACATGGGCCAACCCAGACAATAGTTCTAAAATCATCTCATGTCAACAGGCTACACCTTATCGGTGCATGATACAATAATCGAAATTACTTGAACGAATTGTATATGAAAATGAGAAGGGCGTGCGAGATATAAAGACTATCTTCTGCAAATACTGAAAGGTTGGATAGAATTTATTTTTACTAATAATTTTGATACATGAATAATGAATCGGGGAAAAGTCACGGACAAAGCTCTCTGAAATATTCTGACGGGCTTGTTGATAATTACACGAATACTCGAGAACGCTTCAACGAAACTGATAGTATACTTTTTTCAAAAATACATCGAGAGGGTGGCGTGATGGGGAAGCGGGTACTTGACCTTGGTTGTGGAGACGGTTCTCATGCAATAGTGCTAAAAGAAATGGGCGCTTGTGAAGTCTTTGGCATTGATATCAATGAAGCAATGCTAAGAAGGGCGAATCAAAAATTAGATGGAGTTGAGGGAGTCTCACTTATCCTTGCAAATGGGGCAAGCCTACCGTTTCAGAATGATTCCTTTGATTTTATCATTTCAAATTATGTAATTCAGTATTTTAAAGACGTGACAAAAGTTTTTGCTGAAATCGGAAGAGTGCTTAACTCTGGCGGAACGTTCATTGGAACAATAAACGTCATTGAAGTAGAAGCCGGGTACGAAAACCTACACAATACAGAAATACCTATTCGCTTGGGCAGTACTGCCTCGCCGGTCATTGTACGTTTTTTTGTTAAGTCAGTTGATGAAATTTCCATGGCTATTGAAAATTCTGGACTTACAGTTGTCGAAGAAGAAGAAATGACGCATCCAAACTCAGTTATCGATGAGTCATACCCACACCATACGCATGTCAAAAAACATGCAATGATCTATACATTAAGAAAAATCTAAGCCATCACAAATACTTGCTAACGCATATATTTGTCAACAGAGTTTTAGCAAAATGCATCAACATGCGTGATATTCTATATATAAGACTTATCAGTCTAATTATAGAGAAATATGGCAGAACGAGTTGCTCACAAGAAGGAAAAGAAGAAGCCAAAGAAAGCTACGAAGAAGTAAAAAACAAAAATGCCCCAAGGGGCATTTTTGTTTTATGTCTTTCTTTTGGTTCAAAAATGCGTTAGTGTAGAGCTCTTATGGCAAGAGAAGCAGGGCTCATCACCTTTAGTGATGTCACATTTGAATACACGCACAACAAGCCAATTCTCGTTGGTGCGAATTTTGTGATTCGTCGCGGAGCGAAGTTTACCCTTATGGGTCAGAATGGTGCAGGGAAGAGTACTATCTTTGGGCTCATCACGGGAAAATATACTGAGAACAGTGGCGACATCAATATCATGCCAAGAACGACTATTGCGCTCTCGCGACAGGTAATCCCGCGCGATGAGCTCGAGCTCACTGTGCGAGAATTTTTTGAAAAATGTTTCTCTGAAAAAGTGTACAACATTGACCCAAAGATTGATGAGGTACTTGAAGTGGTGAACCTCAATGCCCCCCACGACCGCATCGTGAAATCATTCTCAGGTGGACAACAGGCACGGCTTCTCCTCGCCTCTGCACTCATTCAAGACCCCGACCTCCTCCTCCTCGATGAACCGACCAATAACCTTGATGTTGCTGGTATTGCGCACCTCACTGATTTCCTTCGAGCATATAAGAAGACTGTGGTGGTTATTTCTCACGATGCAGACTTTCTCAACGCATTCACCCACGGAGTCCTTTACCTCGACGTCCACACACACATCATTGAGCAATATGACGGAAACTATCACGACGTGGTGAAAGAAATTGCACTCCGTATCGAAAAGGAAAATCGCAAGAACGCACAGTACGCAAAGGAGATTCAGGCAAACAAAGACAAAGCAAACTTCTTTGCGATGAAGGGAGGAAAGATGCGTCTCGTTGCAAAGAAACTCCGCGAGGAAGTGGAAGAGTACGAAGAGAGCAAAGTGGATGTACGTAAGGAAGACAGGACGATTCGTCCATTTACCATCGGTGTACCCGAAGGACTCCCGCCAAAGATTCTCACAATTTCATCATACAAAGTTATAAAGAACCACAAGCCTACAGAGCAAACCTGCAATATTGAACTGAAGAAAAATCATCACCTTCAGCTCGTCGGACCAAATGGAATAGGGAAGAGCACACTCCTTGAGGCACTTGCGTCGGGACATGCGAAGGGTGAAACCATCGCCCCTCATGTAAAGATTGGATACTACCGACAAGATTTCTCTACGCTCAATTTCGATGACACCGTCTACGACGCGCTCATTGGTGTAATGGAAAAGAAAATAGAAGAAGATATGCGTTCATGCGCCGCGGGTTTTCTCTTAGGACGTGACGTCATGCAGACGAGAATTGGAAGTCTCTCAGAAGGGCAGAAGGGGCTCGTCGCATTCGCACAGCTCGTCCTCATGAAGCCTGGGCTTCTCATTCTCGATGAGCCGACCAACCACATCAACTTCCGCCATCTTCCCATCATTGCTGAGGCACTCAATAAATATGAAGGTGCAATGATCCTCGTCTCCCACGTCCCCGACTTCGTGGAGAAGATTCGTATTGATGAGGTGCTCGATTTAGGAAAGAAATAGCTATTTGGCGTTGTTAGAACACACGTCCTCTTGCCGACTGACAAAATGGGGTGTACAGTTTTAATTGACATATCGTGGTTTTGGTCATATTCCACTATACACGTGCGTCACAAGAAATTGTTCTTTGTCTAGCTAGCATGGAGTAAAAAATGGGTGCCCTGACAGCAACCAACGTAGGTACGGGTAATACTGTCCGCAACAGCGACGACGCGTCAGCATTTGTACCGATTCGTGAATGCTGTGAATGCGGTAAACACAGGCCGGTGTTCGCATGGTGGGAGCATGGAAATGCCGCCGTTTGTTGTGAGGTCTGCAACGCACTGAAAACTCAGCACGAGCGTGACCGACCTCACTATTGGCCGGACAACGTTCAACCCCAACTCAGGGTGGTTACCTGAGAAATTCCTCTAAAACAGGCCCCGCTTTGGTGGGGCCTTTAACATTTTCAACGATTAATTCTTCCATTGCATACTTATAGAACAATGGTACGCTGTACACTACATTTATTTACATACGTTTAAGATATTTTATGGAACCAAATCAGGAAAAAGATGTTGTGGGTGCAACAACAGGAACTATCGCACTGGAAATTACTCCGGCGGAAACCGTTACTCCTACAATCTCTGAAGTCGCATCACTCCCAACCGAAACAGCACTCGCTCTCGAGGCACCACTTCCATTTTACAAGAAACACCCGACGCTTCTCGCAAGCATTTTTGCGGGAATTGTTATCCTTGGAGCAGGATACTTTGCATATGCGACCTACTACGCACACGGCGGAACGGTAGCCGTGGTAAATGGAAAGCACATCTATCGTGATGAGTTCAACGAAAGTGTTGCACTTATCATACAAGGAGCCACAGCGCAGGGGGCGGACATCGCACAGGAATCCGTACAAGCCGAAATTCGCACACAGGCGCTCGACATACTCGTCAACAACGCACTCATTACCTCAGCGGCAACCGACGCAGGCATTGTCGCAACTGACGAGGAGGTGCAATCAAAGTATGATGAGATAATTACACAACTCGGTTCAAAAGAAGAACTTGCGAAGCGCATGGCAGAAGTTGGCCTCACTGAGGAAAAACTTCGCAGTAACATAAGCGATCGCATACTCGCTGATGCGTACATCAATTCAAAAGCGACCATCAAGGATCTTGCGGTAACTGAGGAAGAGGTGAATGCGTTCATACTCGGACTTGGTGCAGGAGCGGGAGAACTTCCACCACTTGAGGAAATACGCCCACAAATCGAAGAACAGATACTTGGACAGAAGCAACAGCAATTGATTACTGACATTATCACGAAACTCCGAGAGGAGGGGAACATTGATATTCGGATATAAGTTTGACGCATACTACTAAACCCCGCGCGACCGTAGGTCGCGCGGGGTTTAGTAGTATGAAACCTTAAAATAAACAGCGGTAAGAAAAGCAGGCGTCTTGCGTCACAATGAATATATGTACGAGCGATTCAATAATTACACACTCACACGCCCCCGCACTAAAAAAATCGTCGGGTGGTTTCTTGTTGTTTTTGGTTTCATCGCACTCATTACTCCACTCACCCCTGGAGGACTGCTCTTTTTCATCGGCCTAGAAATACTCGGACTTCGTTTCATCGGTACAGAAAAAGTGAAAAGCTTTTTTACACGACGTACCCCATTTGTTGCCCCCGAAACGATTACTGTTGATACCCAAACAAACTCCTAAATTTACGGTATACTTGAAGAATGAGAACACGAATCTTCACAGTCATAGTTATGACGCTCTGCGTCACCCTCGTGTGGCTCTTCTTTACGGAAGAACACACGATAGTAAAACGCTCACTCTGCACCGATGAATCTTTGATGTGCCCCGACGGAACAATCGTCGGAAAAGTTGCACCGAGCTGTGCATTTGCACCATGTCCCACAGTGAACACCCCTCCTGACGTTGTTGTAGAAGATGATTTTGTCGCCTGTACCATGGATGCAAAAATATGCCCCGATGGAAGTGCGGTCGGGAGGACTGCTCCAAATTGTGAATTTGCAGAATGCCCACAACCCACCATGCCTATAGTCGTGACTTCTCCACTACGAGACCAAGAAATTACTTCACCGGTTATCATCTCAGGCAACGCCCGAGGCACATGGTTCTTTGAGGGGTCATTTCCTATTTCAATCGTCAACTGGGATGGACTCATCATTGGTGAAGGAATCGCACAGGCACAGGGGGAATGGATGACTGAGGACTATGTTCCATTCACCGCCACTCTTTCGTACACTCTTGCAACAGGAACTCCATACAACCGTGGTGCAATCATCCTTAAAAAAGACAACCCTTCAGGTCTCCCGGAACATGACGCTTCAATAGAAATTCCGGTTATACTTCGATAGAAGTAACATATTGGCACCGCCGTATATAATTCACTTTTATTGTATGAAATATATTTTAATTGCACTGATTGCTATTATTGGAGGAATTATTTGGTTAAACACATTACCAGGTGCTGAGGCTCCCGTACCTGTCGCTACAGAAACCCCAGTACGCACAGAACCCGTTACAACCCCAACAGCAGAGGATTCCCCGACAGACTCTCAAGAAATCCCAACAGGAAATGATGTTGGCATGGAGTACCCTGAAACTGATATGAGTGTACCGACCCCATCTGCAACTGATGCAAAAGTATACGAAATTTCAGGAAAGAATTTCGAGTTTGATATTAAAGAAATTCGCATAAAGAAAAATGAAACTGTGGTCATTAAATTCACCAGCACGGACGGATTCCATGATTTTGTCATTGATGAGTTCGATGCACAAACAGAAAGAATCAGGACTGGTGACACAACTTCAGTTACTTTTGTCGCCGACAAAGCAGGAACCTTCGAATACTACTGTTCCGTCGGCTCTCATCGTGTAAGCGGAATGACCGGAAAGATTGTTGTTGAGTAGAGCAACCAGAAACAAACACCCTCGAACGCTTCACGTTCGAGGGTGTTTGTTTCTGCATCCATGGCAAAATACAAATTTCCCTGTAGAATATAAACATTATGTTTGAAAAATTTCTTGAAGAAATAGGCCTTTCTGAAAAAGAGGCAAAAATATATCTCGCACTTCTTCAGGTTGATAGCGATTCAATCCATGACATCGCCACCAAAACAAAAATCAATCGCACGACAGTGTATCCTGTTCTTGAGTCTCTAGGAAAAAAAGGTCTCGTGAGTGAAACTCAAGATGGCAAAAAAACGCTTTACCAAGCAGCCGCTCCAGAACGGCTTGAAACCTATATGGAGCGGCAGAAAGTAGTGCTTCAAGAACAATCTGCCCGTCTTAAGGATATTCTTCCTCAAATCAAAAGCATCCAGCGTGATCAAGGGGAACGGCCAATTATTAAAGCCTTCCAGGGTCGTGATGGAGCAATAAGTGCATATACCGAATTTTATAATTTCTCAAATTCTATTGAAAAGGATGGGCACTACATCATAAATAGCGATCTCCTCGCACAGGTCTTTACCGATGAAGAGATGAAGATATTTAGAGAAATCCGAAAAAATAAAAAAATAAAAACGACTATTATTTACAACAGAAAGGAAGGCATCAAGGAATTTGAAAAAAATAAAATTGCCGTTCGTATTGATGAAAAACAATACCCAGTAACGTGTGATATTGCCATCATTGATGACAATGTTGTTATATCAACACTTGGCAAGAATATTTCATCATTTCTCATTAAAAGCAAAGACATCGCTGACACATTTACTTCTCTTATTACATACATAACAGATAAGAAGAGCTAAAAAACAAGAAAAAGAGGCTGGCCGTTTGAAAAACGACCAGCCTCTTCCGTTACACACTTCCCATCACCGTCATTACCAGTTTAGTTCGGGAAACTTTTTCGTTGCCTAGGCAACGTGTACGGGATTGCTGCAACCCATTTGGTACTCCTTTCTTCAATGATGAACAACCTATTTCTTCAAAGAAATCTCATGAATCCGTCATTCCCACTCTAAAATAATCTCATTTTGAAATTATTTTAGGGTGGGCTACGTACCCATGATCATCTCCTCAGAAAGTTAGGATACTACGAGTATATCAGGTATTTTATTTGTGTCAAGCAATACTGACTATATATGTCAAATTTGAAGGTAGATTTATACTATTTTGTCGATATAAATAGTCTATATTAATAGACTATTTTCTTTATTTATCAACGTTTTATATGAATTATTGACTTTTCTTGTCAAAGTTGCTTGACATTATTTTAAATAGGAGTATAATACCCGTGTCAGGTTAGATAAACACATGATGCTTCCGTAAGAGCACAAAGTCATGTAATCACTGGCTAATAATTAACTTTTCTAAGATGTATCGGTTGCCGAGCATATCGACAGCCGAATACATCCTGGAAGATGATGTTCTTTGTAAGTCGAAAATACACCCACAGTACTGTGTTTGCATATATTTTATGTCACCACCGTACTGTGGGTGTTTAGAGAGAACGCACATAGGTAACCCGTATCGGACGGTCGCTTTGCCAAGAGCGAATGCCGATTAATGCGGTGGTGACATGGTCACGGTTGGACGGCTAGGTTTGTCCAATCAAACTACCTTCGCGAGGGTAGTGGGCATCAGAGTATTGATGCAGTCCCTTTGGCAGGGACATCTCTCTGGGGAAAGGTGGCAATTCCGCCCCTTTCCCCTTCTGTCCACGAGTGTGTACTCGTGCTGATGAGCTCGAAAGAGCGAAACGGAATGTTTTTTGTAATATTTTCCTTGGTTGGTAAACACGTAATGGATTTTTCTTGTACGTGTTTACCAACCAAAAGGAGACGATCATGTGGAAAAAAATCATGAAGGCTGTGCTGATTGGCTCGCTGACCATCATCGCACTCACGGTGACCACGTTGTTTTGGCTCGTGAGTGTCGCGGTGGAAGCTGGTCACGAAGCAGCATGGCAGACCCGGATCGAACGCTGGGAGAAGGAAGAAGGGGAGGAAAATCAATATTCTCCCCCAAGGCCTTCTCCTCTGCGGGAGAGTTCGCACGAGTGGTCGAGGGCACACTGTAAAGGCCCTTCGCGTTCCAAGATGTGCGTGTGAATCTTGGTGGGTTCCGAGGAATACCCAGACAAAAGCCTCTGGAGAAGTTTCACTTCTCCTCTTTATACAGTTTCTAAATTTTTGGGAATTGTTTGAGATTTGTTCTTTGCAAGAAAAAAATAACACCCACAGTACTGTGTTTGCATATACATTATGTCACTACAGTACTGTGGGTGTTTAGAGAGAACACACATAGTGGCCATAGGGCTCCCCCTACACCGACGCCGAAGGGTAGGGAGACAGGAGTGCATGACGCTAAGGTTGAAGCCTTCCAAGGGCTCTGATTTTCAGGGTACCAAGGGATGTAGAAGATTATCAATTCAGTAGAACTGATAGATAACTTCGACCAATGCTGTCCGAAAAGAATCGGATGGCTGGGCACCGAAGTTGGTGTCAGTCCTTGGCAAAGGACATCTCTCTGGGGGCGAGGGGGTGTATTTTTTCACCGTCTTGCCCTCGCTGTCCACGAGTGTGTACTCGTGCTGATGAGCTCGAAAGAGCGAAACAGATGGTCTTTGAATATTTTCCTTAGTTGGTGGAATCAGTTTGTACACAGTACTGATTGATTCCACCAACGGAGGAGAGAAAATGAAAAACTGGCTCAAGGGTTTTGGCATCGGGCTGCTCATGATTATCGTTGCGTTCGTGACTGCTTTTGTCGCGGACCTCACGGTAATCGTGCAGACTGGGGACCAGGTACCGCTGTATCATCTTTTCGTGATACTTCTGGTAACTTGGTTTTGCGAAGTGATTGTCCTCATTCCGTACGGGTCAATACCGCGCAAAGTCACACGGGATGCCTTTTTGGCACGAAGTGTATTTGTGTGGTTGCCTGTCGGTGCGGGATGGTACCTCGCTCACAACGTGTCGGCCTCTGCATTTTTGGTGGGACTCATAATCTCGTCAACTTGTGTGGGGTACAACATCGTGGTGACCAACGTCGAGAGATCGTAGTTCGACGATAAACCTCTCCGCGATTCTCTTCCGCGTGTAGATGAGAAAGGTTTTGTGATACACCTTAAAAAGGTCACATGGAGAAAACATCGTTTTCTCCTCTTCATACAGTTTCTAAAGTTTTGGAGATTGTTAGAGATTCGTTCATTGAATATTTTCCTTAGTTGGTGGAATTAGTTTGAGAATTTTCTTGAATTAATTCCACTAATCAAAGGAGGCGTACATGAATGAGATTGGAATCGTTATCACTCAGTTGTTAGTACTCTGGGTGATGATCGTTGGTCTTGCGTACATGATACGAGGACCTCATGGCGCTGGCGCAGTGATGCGTTGGCCAGTCGTGACAACTTTTCGGCTTTTGAGGCGAATTGTTGGCGGTCTTCTCGTTGCTCTTGGGAATTGGATCCGGGGCTAATGTGACGTCGCAAGAAAGTAATACGACGTAAAACCTCTTCGCCAAACCGACGGCGTGTAGTCGGTAGTTCTTTTCAATTCACTAAAGGAGAAGGTCATGAAGAAACAGAAGTTCAAAGCACGCCTTCCGGTTGGCGTGGTGCGCAAGCTCCAAGAAAACACCGGCGGGGGACGCCATCGTAATCAGAAGAAGGATTACACGCGTCGCCCCAAGCATCGCAATCGCGATGTTGGCGAGTCATCTTGATTCGCCATCTTTATACAGTTTCTGAAATCGTCGGAGACTTTTAGAGATTACGTTCTTTTACATCAAGCCGTCGGCATGTGGGTAAAGGAGAATGACATGAGCATACTACTGATTGTTGTAGTGGAAGACAAAGAAGAAGAGCGTACCAACGCTCTCGAGGCAATTAAGCGAGCGCTCGTGACTCCTGGTGCAACAGAGTCACGTTTCGAATACGAGAAGGGTCGTGAGCAGATTGCGTTTGGTGGTGAAAGACCTGTTATGGTCCATTTCGCCCCGCATCTTGCTCTCGCACACGAACGTATTTCGTTTGCCAAGGAACTCGGCGACAAGGGGATGGTTATCTCATCTGTCATCACCGACCTCATGTTCCCTGCTAACAAAGGGGAAAAAGAGGAGCCGAATGGCCTTGGCGTGCTCGCGACCTGCATTAGAGACAGTCTCCCTGTGGTGGTGTGTAGCGACACCGACCATCACGACGTCAATTACCTGAAGGATGTTTTCCCAATCTTGGGAAGCGCACATCCACGAGGTAAGATCCCAGTGATCTTTGATAAGAAGGATTGGGATAAGGCGGTTGCGGAACTCCTCAAAATGTTGGAAGCCGACACGCAGACCCCAGTCTGACTGCGTGTAATAAATGAATGGGACGCTCGTAGCGAAGAAAAGTACGAGCACGACAGAGGGATAAGAGACCGAAGCCCTGTCAAAAGCTTTCTGGTAGATCAGCTTAAACTACCCGTCTAACCCAAACGTGATTGTGGTACTGGCGAGTTGAGTGTTCACTCCTCCTCGCCATCTTTATACAGTTTCTGAAATCGTCGGAGACTTTTAGAGATTACGTTCTTTTACATTCGCGAATTTATCGCAACCTACATGCTCGGGGGTAAAACTGAGTGGGAGATAGACATGAAAGTATGCGTCCAGATGCAAGCGTCAAACCCGATTGCGATGGCGCTCAAAGCTATCATCGGGCAAAACCCGTCTCTCCAGATTGTGGAGACGCCCGAAGAAGCCGAACTCGTTGTGGTGAATGAAATCACCACGGCGTCGGAGCTTCTGAAGGACGACGAGGACGTAAAAGTCCTCGTCGCGGTTGCTCCGGGGAGCTGGGGGTCTTCAGCGAAAGCTGGAGCACAAGGTCTTGCGAAGGCCTACCCAGGTCGAGTCTTAACTCGGCCGATGCTCGAACTCGAAGGGGAGCAGAACATCGCTCTTTTTCTCATCAACCTTAATAAGGAGGAAGTGAAATGAGGATTCTTCTCATCGACGACTCGCGGAAGCACCGCGAGTCGGGAGTCACCGATCTCGGCATGCTCGGGCACGAAGTTGTTGCCCTGAAGAACTATGCCGAGGTCGCCCACGTCGTCGCTGAGCAACAGTTTGACGTTGCCCTCATCGACCTTCTCATGCCTTCCGAACCAATGACACTTGGGGAAGAAGGTCTCACACACCTCGGTGAACCCTTCGCCGTTGGGTACCCGCTTGCGGTGTATCTCGCGAAAAAGGGGATTCGTCTCATCGCTGTCGCGACTGACACGAATCATCACAATCATCCAGCAAGCGCCTTTATGGACTGGCTGAATGATGAGAGCGTCGACGTCAACGGTTCATCCGTTACGTTTATGCACTCTCCGATGAAACAGGTGGGCGAAAAACAGGTCAAGGACTGGCCCAATGTGCTCAAGCGCATCATGGGTTAGTCCGTTCTGCTTTAAAGCGGAACTTACGTGGCGAGAAAAAATTTACCTCGCCATCTTTATCAAGTTCATCATTCGTGGTGGATTTGTAGAGATTAGGTTCTTTTAATCCGCGAATTTTTCGCACCGCGCCTCGGGTACTGGGGTAAGGAGAGTAGTGAAGCTGATGAACGCTTTCTCTTTAAACATGTTGGCGGTTTTTCCTGCCCGACCGATGTTTGAAGAGATTTCGCTTGAAGAAGTGCGGATAGTATTGGCCAGTGGATTTGAATCCACAGTTGGTCATGCCGATACGGCAGCGGTCTACACCGATGTGTTGGGAATTCATGTTCCTGCCGTTCGGAGTACCGTTTCCCTTAACAAGGGAGATACTGCAATCATTGGCCAGTATCGCGGTCCGCGCTTACCTGAGGGGGCTCACACGCTTCCAGAGGGCGCCACGATTCAGTGGCTTAGGCTGATAGTTTAGTCTAACAAGCGACGCCGCGAGAGAAATATTTGTTCGACGCAAAACCTCTCCGCCATAACCGACGGCGTGTAGTCGGTAGTTCTTTATTAAGCGAAAGGAAATCGGATGAAGAATGAACTTATCCGAAAGGCTGCGAAAGCTTCTGGGGTGCGTAAGTTTATCGCCCCGTGTCAGAAGCACGGGCTCGAATCGGTACACTTCACAAGCTCAGGACGGTGTATGGAGTGCACCGCGGAAGCAAAAGATCCTGCAAAACAGGCGGCGTACTGGAAGACAGTCGGACACAAGTACCGTGTACGGTCTTGAGTACGTCTGTTCCTTTCCCAGGAGAAACACCCGTTTCTCCACTTTATACAGTTTCTAAATAATTTGGAGATTGTTCGAGAGAATTTCTTTTGCCACACAAGGAGAAGCGATATGCACACGACACAAATTGCGCTGTTCATCGGTTATGAGAATGCGCCGACAACACTTCAGGATGGTGACATCCTCGCCGTAATCGAACGGCATGGGACCGTCGGATTTGTCCGGAACGGTAATCCGCTCAGGCGAAAGGATAGGGACGACAAGTTCATCGCGTGTGGTGCCTGCATCACTCATGCGCTCATGTTCTTCGGTATCAGTACCGAGCTCATATCCGACAGGGATGGCGTCAAGCTGTACCGGCTCCATATGCAGGACCGGGAGACCACGTCATGACAAACACTTCTGCGCGCGAACAAAGTTCGCGCGCTTTTCCTTTGAGCGTATGTATACTGAAATACAAAGGCCGAGACCACACCACCCTATACTCTGTGCTACTATATTTTTATGGAAATACGGAATTGTTTTTATCGCATTAGTATCAAAGCGCTTGTACTCAATGGGAGTCGAGATAAGTTTTTAATTGTAAAAGAGAATGATGGGAGATGGGAACTTCCCGGTGGCGGTCTTGACTGGGGAACTGCTCCGCACGAGGATCTCCCACGAGAAATTAGTGAAGAAATGGGAGTTGGTGTGACCTGGATAGCTCCACATCCTTCATATTTTTTAACATGTCAAAATAGCAATCATGAAATTTGGATTGCGAATGTCCTCTATGAAGCAAAATTTGAGAGTCTTGATTTCACAGCGTCGAGTGAGTGTACCGAGGTACGTTTTGTAAATACAGAAGAACTCAAAGAACTTACTCTATTTCCAAATCTCAAAATATTTGGAGAAATGTTTGATCCTAAGAACCATTAGAATCTATCGAATCTCTCTGACACATTTTACTTTAATAAAAAACAAGCCCGCGATGCGTGAGCACCTCGGGCTTTTTTGTAACTGGGTAGTGCACCCAGAATTGGTCAGGCGTTGTCGGCGATGTAGGACTTTACCACCTCGGAACTTGCTGAAATGCGCACAACTCGCTGAAGGAGCCCTTCGAGTCCATCGAAATCCCGATGACGCTTAGGATTGACGCCTGTGGCCTCCATGATAGTTTCTCCGAACTTTATGGGCTGTGCCGTCTCGAGGACGATAGTTTTCCCACCCGGCCGACGAATGCGCCGTGCGACAGCGAGCGCATCGGCAGTATGGGTGTCAATCATGATGCCATAAGTTTCCCACACCGAGCGAATCGTGGCGAGACGGTCGGCGTGAGTGCTCACACCAGAGACAATGCCGAAGTCTCTGAGATCTGGCCAATACTGTCCGTCGCGAAGACTGAACTGCCCCTTCTCTTCAAGGTCCCTCCAGAGTGCGCGAACGACTTCCGCGCGACCACCCACAAGGTCAAAGACGAACCGCTCGAAGTTGGACCCCTTCGAGATGTCCATCGACGGGCTTGAGGTAACGTGCGTCTCGGAACCTTTCCGCGGGCGATACACGCCAGTGCGGAAAAATTCGTCGAGCACATCATTCTCGTTCGTCGCGAGGATGAGTCTGCCAATCGGCAGGCCCATCATGCGTGCGATATGCCCGGCGCAGATGTTGCCAAAGTTGCCGGTTGGAACGGCAAAATCGACAACCTCGTCGTCGCTCTCCGTTGCGTAGAAGTAGCCCTTGAAGTAGTAGACGATCTGCCATGCGACGCGCGCCCAGTTGATGGAGTTTACGGCACCAATCTTGTACTTTGCCTTGAACTCGGCATCGTTTGAGACTGCCTTCACGATGTCCTGCGCATCATCGAACATGCCACGAACGGCAAGGTTGAAGATGTTGGAGTCCATGAGCGAATACATCTGCGCGCGTTGGAAGGGACTCATCTTGCCTTCGGGAGAAAGCATGAAAACCTTGATCTCCGGCTTGCCACGCATTGCATACTCTGCCGCAGAACCCGTGTCACCTGACGTTGCGCCGAGGATATTCATGGTCTCACCGCGCCGAGCGAGCTCATACTCGAAGAGGTTCCCGAGAGGTTGCATCGCCATATCCTTGAATGCCAAGGTCGGCCCATTCGAAAGTTCGAGAAGGTGGAAGTCCGGCTCAAGTGTAACGAGCGGTGTGATGTCCTCAGGATTATATCCAGCACGGCAATACTTGTAGACATCGGCCGTATACGTCTTCTGGCAAATGGCCCGCAAGTCGTCCTTGGGGATGTCGTCGATGAAGAGCGAGAGGATGGCATACGCAAGCTCTGCGTACGACAACTTCCGCCACTCAGCAAGCATCCCCTTCGTCACCTGCGGATATGATTCCGGCAGATAGAGACCGCCGCCCGGTGCCAATCCTCCGAGGAGGATGCCACAGAACGGTTCTGGCTTTCCACCACCACGGGTAGATATGTACTTCATGGGAATCCTCCTCGAAAACTATCGAAGACCATAGCCCGAAATGAACTATGTAATCTGAAAGGAAGCGTACTATTACATATCAGCGAAGTCAAACGAAGCGAACACCCACACATGACGGAGTCATGTGTGGGTGTTCGCAAGATACATTACCCCTATATATTAGTTATAAATGTCATGGGTACCAATCACAAGAAGGGCGACGGTATTTTTGTCTTCCCAAGAAAAGACAATCCGGTGGGAATACGTGACGGAGAAGCTGTAACAACCCTTCAGTACTCCCGTGAGTTTATGAACACGAAGTCTTTCATGGTTTGCCTCATTTTTAAAAAGTTCCATTTTCTCTCGTGCTTCCACTTGGATTTTCTTTTCGAGTTTTTTAAACTCGCGTAGAAATGATGGTTTATATACGATGGTTATATCTCGCATATCACTCATATGGATTTTAATAGGTCATCAAGATTGCCTGAAAGAGATGGCTCCTTCATAGCACGGAGAACTTTTTGAACCGCAATGTCTTCGTTGTAATGCTTGAGTGCATTGCGCACCACCGCTGCACGACTTGCACCAGTCTCCTCAGCCACTTCAGCGAGGCGCTTTTCAAGCTCTGGGGTGAGGGGAACAGATATAGTAGACATAATATATGTATGATAACTTAGTATGATAATATCATATGATATTATCATACTAATTGCAAGGAGATTAAAAACGGGCGTGGCCGAAGGACACACCAGTTTTTCTACCCCCTCGAATGAAACTTCTTGTGAATATCTCTGAGGTGTTTGTCGGTGACGTGGGTGTATATTTGCGTCGTTGCAATGTTGGCGTGGCCGAGGAGCGCCTGCACGGAACGAAGGTCAGCGCCGTTACTCAAGAGGTCGGTAGCGAAGCAATGTCGGAGTTTGTGGGGAGTGACTTTACGCGTGATGCCTGAGATTGTTGCATACCGCTTGATGATGCGTTGTACGCTACGGGGAGTGAGGCGGAGGTCGATGTTTTTTTCATCATTATGCTTTGCATTTTTTCCATACTGAATGAACATTGCATCATCAAAGTCTTTTCGCTCCTTGAGGTACGCCTTAATAGCATCTCGTGCGGTGTCTGAAAGAAACACTACACGGACTTTGTCACCCTTCCCTCGAATTGAAAATTCGTCACGAGTAAGATCAACGTCCTCCTGAGAAAGGGAACAGAGTTCTGAGACACGGAGGCCAGTCGAGAAGAGGAGTTCGAGAATTGCGCGGTCTCGAAGACCACTCAGTGTATTGGAATCAGGTGCCTCGATGAGACGCGTGAGCTCGGCAGGGGAGATGAGGTCAAGTGAACGCTCGGGAACCTTCGCAAGTTCAATGCGCTCGGGGTTGAGCGACTCTATACCACGCTTGCGAAGATATTTAAGGAAGGCACGAAGCGCGATGAGGTAATAGTTCTGTGTTTTGCGCTTCAGTGTCTCCACATTTCGCCCAACTTTTGTTCCTTGTTGCCGATTGAGCCAGAGGCGGTACTCACGTACCTGTGTTTCAGTAACATCCTTTGGGCCGTCTACCTTTGCATACTCTAAAAAGCGAGTGAGGTAGTGATCGTAGTTCCTGACAGTGAGAATACTGCGCCCCTTTTCAATTTCGAGGTATTCAAGAAACTCACGTTTTAGTTCTTTGAGCGTCATACCTATATATAGTACACGAGAAGTGTCGCAAAATATTGCTTCATTCCACACCAATATCCTAAAATGTAAAAGCCCGAAAGCGGTGGGCTTTTACGGGCTTTTAGCGGATGGAATCATTGATAGATCGGTAGCACTGACCGCACTCTGTGTGATCATTTTTCGGTGTTACCCAGCGACCACAAATCTTCACTTTGATTTCACGCCCGCATTCACAGTATTTAGGCATGTTCAGACTCCTTTCTATAGATTTTTATACCACAAAATTTTATTGTCCTCAAGCATTTTGTAGCTATGAAGCCTCTTGCAAAGCTTGTCAATATGTGATATAGTACTCATAACCTTCGCAGGTTAGATCTAACAGCGCCGTACGTGCTATCTACATGTACTGACGCATTTTTTAAACACTATGCTTACAAAACGAAAGAAAGAGAACGTAATCAAGGAGGTTCGCCGACATGACAGCGATACTGGTTCACCAGAAGCACAGGTTGCGATACTCACGAAACAAATTGATGAGCTCTCAAAGCACCTCAAAAAGAATTTGAAGGATTTCCACTCACGACGTGGACTACTCCAGATGGTTGCCGACAGACGAAAGCACCTCAAGTATCTCGAGAAGAAGGATGAGAAATCATACAAGTCCCTCATCAAGAAGCTTGATCTCAAGAAGTAGCCGGTAGGAGAAGATGAACATGCGCCAAGTCCTTACGGACTCGGCGCATGTTTTCTATCTGTTATACTAGCAGAAGACCATTGTTCCTTTTTTAAACGTATTTTTAAACAATTCATTTTTTAAAACAAATTTTTATGACCGTAATCAAACACAAAGAACAGCGCGTCGCTATTTTTATCGACACACAAAATCTCTATCACAGTGCAAAGAATATCTATCGGGCAAAAGTCAATTTTGACGCAGTTATTAAGGCGGCGCTCGGCGACCGAAAGCTCATTCGTGCTATTGCATATGTGGTCACCACCGAGAGCGGGGAGGAGCAGTCCTTTTTTGAAGCGCTTGAAAAGATTGGTATTGAGGTAAAGACAAAAGACCTCCAAATCTTTTTTGGTGGGGCAAAGAAAGCGGACTGGGACGTTGGGCTCGCAGTCGATGCAATCAAACACTCCCAGAAGGTGGACTCTATTGTTCTCGCCTCAGGCGACGGCGACTTTGTCCCTCTTGCTGAATATGTGAAATCACAGGGATGTCAGGTTGAATGTATTGCCTTTGGAAAATCGAGTTCATCACGACTCCGTGAAACGGTTGACGACTTTATCGACATGGACGACGCGCCACACAACTTCCTCATCGGACTCAGGCCGAACAACAAACTCAAAAGACAGGTTCGAAAGATTGTCGGGACCGACACTGACGATAACGATTAGCAATATTACACAAAACACCCCACGGCATAAGCCGTGGGGTGTTTTTTATTCCCATCTTTGATACACTCTGTTCATTATAAGGAGTGATTTGGATAGGTGGGTTTCAAGCATGTTGTTTGAAATTCAAAATTCAAATCACTCAATAACGTAATAAATTAGAACGTTCATAGGTGGATACAGTTTGAGGAGAAACAAATTTTTCGAGTGACACGTACTCAAATGTACGATGAACGAGAAAAATGAAGATTCAACGAAAAAATGTGCCACCTATGGGCGTTATAACAATATGGAAAAGAAATCATATACCGTTGACCTCGAAGGGAAAACACTCACCGCCACCTTTACCAACCTCACCAATCAAGCGCATGGTTCTGTCATGGTGGGCATGGGTGAGACGGTTGTCCTCGTCACCGCAGTCATGAGCAAGCACACCGCAGGGAACATGTCGTACTTCCCACTCTCTGTAGAATTTGAGGAAAAGTTTTATGCTACCGGACAGATTCTCGGGAGCAGGTTCCAAAGACGTGAAGGCCGTCCGAGCGACGGTGCTGTCCTTTCGGCGCGTATTGTCGACCGTACCATTCGGCCACTCTTCAACCATGGTATTCGAAACGAAGTGCAGGTGGTTGCAACCGTGCTCAGCGCTGGTGAAGATGATCCTGATGTACTCGCTGTTATCGGAGCATCACTCGCACTCGGTGTCTCAGATATTCCATGGGACGGACCAATCGGCGCTGTGCGTATTGGGAAGCGAAAGGATACGGGAGAGATTGTAATAAACCCAATGTATACCGAGCGTGAAGCGGGAATACTCACCTATGAAGTGCTCGCCTGTGGAAAGGACAACACCATCAATATGATTGAAACGGCTGGATTTGAAATCAGTGAGGGGGAAGTCGTACACGCACTCGAACATGCAGTGACACTCATTACGAAACTCCAGGAATTCCAGAACACGATTATTCAGGAAATTGGAAAAACAAAACGTGATGTTGCAATTCCCGAGCTCGATGAAGCAACGCTCGCGCTCTTCACGGAGCGTATTGCTCCAAAGCTCACAACTACTCTCTTCAGCAACCAATCGGGGAAGGCACACCTCTACGAACTCAAGGATGAATGGCTCACACTTTTGGGCGAGGCTATTCCTGATGCATCAGCGAGTCTTGCAGGAGAATATTTTGAACATGCAGTGGATGTGGAGCTCCATCGTGGCGTCATTCACGACAAGGTCCGTCCCGATGGGCGCGGTATGGATGAGGTGCGTCCACTCTTTGCACAAGCTGGAGGCATTAGCCCCGCACTCCATGGATCGGGTATTTTCTATCGTGGTGAAACGCACATCTTTTCTGCACTCACCTTGGGTGGCCCTGATGATTCTCAAATACTCGACTCCATAGAAGAGAACGGTACGAAGAAACACTTCATGCACCACTACAACTTCCCACCATTCTCAGTCGGAGAGACGGGACGCGTGGGAGGACAAAATCGCCGTATGATTGGTCATGGTGCACTCGCTGAGAAAGCACTCTTTGCCGTCATTCCAGAAAAGACAGAGTTCCCGTACACCATCCGACTCGTTTCAGAAACGATGGCGTCGAATGGTTCGAGCTCTATGGGTTCGGTCTGTGCATCGACACTCGCACTCATGGATGGAGGAGTTCCTATCAAGCGACCTGTCGCAGGTATTGCATCGGGGCTCATGATGGATGACCACAATACCTATCAGCTCATCACCGATATCCAAGGACCCGAAGATGAACATGGCGATATGGACTTCAAAGTAGCGGGGACGCGCGAAGGAATTACCGCAATTCAAATGGATGTAAAGGTGGGAGGTATCCCCGTACCTGTTCTCGCCGAAGCACTCGAGAAAGCACGCGTTGCCAGACTCCACATTCTTGAAACACTCGAAGCTGAAATCGGCGCACCGCGACCTGACATCTCACCGCGTGCACCAAAGATTATTGTGATGCAAATTAATCCTGATCAAATCGGACTCGTCATTGGTGGAGGTGGAAAAACCATCAACGGCATTAAGGATGAAACTGGTGTCGATGAAATCACCATCGAAGATGACGGCACGGTATATATCACCGGAAAGGCGGGCGCTCCAGAACTTGCGCGTGCGCGCATCGCTGACCTTACGAGAGTCTTCGCAATTGGTGAAAGACTTGATGCTGAAATAACACGCATAGCGACATTCGGCGCATTTGCACGAATTGGTGGGCAGAGCGAAGGGCTCATCCACATCTCTGAGATTGTGTCATGGCGCCTTGAAAATCTCGATGGCATTCTCAAAGTCGGAGACGTTGTCCCTATTGTCGTCTCAAAAATTGAAGATGGGAAAATCGGTCTCTCAATTAAAAAGGCAGACCCCGAGTGGGCAGAGAAGAAGGGACTCAAGGCTCCCGAGAAGAAATAACACACTACCAAAAAAAACACGTCCACATAGGTGGACGTGTTTTTTTAAATTCATGAGATACTAGTAGTAGTTCGACCGCATGGTCACAAAATCGAATGGAAAATAAACCCCCACAAAATACACATACTGATGTACCACTTCCGTCGTCATCTGGTCGCGTGCAAAAACAAATTGACATGGACGCCCCCATCGGGCTCGGAGGGGATTCAAAGCACCTGAAGAAAGAGAACGTATTCGACGTGACAAAGGCCTTTGAAAACCCCAACGGTGAGACCGGCGTCATTGTGAGCGACAAGCGAAGATCTGGCCCAAGTGTGGGAGAAAGTTTTGTCTCTGCTATTTCAGAATGGTGGGGAGGGGGTGATGCCCCAAAATCAACAACGGAAGTGAATATTCAAAATGTTCCACCAAAACTCCCCGTCAAAGCTCTTCCGACTACCCCACAGAGAGCAGAGATTATTGCAGAGAAGCCGATCATTGCTGGAAAGATTGAACGAAAGCCTGAGGAGCAGAAACCAGAAACGACACAGCCGGAAATAGTCCATCCCCACCATCACGTTGTTGTTGAAAAAACCCGCACATTTAAGAAAGATGTCGCACGCCTCACAGAGCAAAAGGGTGACATTGCAAACGATACCGACAAAGGTACCGGGAAGGAAGTGGCTCTGCCTGACACAAAGGTTACTCCCCCTAAGGCGGTGCGCATGGGACCACTTACCGTACCCGATGTACGGACCTCAACCATTGCTCCACTTGTGCAAACGCGAACTGAGATGCCTGATGTTCCTAAGGAGAAGGCTATTCCTGAAGAACCAACCGTACGGGCAGAGCGTGTTTCTGTACCACCACCGATTCCAAGACCTCCAGTTGAGGTGGCTCCTCAGAGGTTCGTGCGCCGAGAACCGATTGTTACCGCACCAATAGTGGAACAAGTCTCTGAACCATTAAAACGGCAACGGACATTTTCTTCACCGATCACCCTACGTGAACCCGTGAAACACGACGAGATATTTTCTGAGGAGGAATCTATTGAGGACACCACCATCACCGATGAGCTTCCGACACTTGAAGATAAATTAGAGTTTCACAGTACACTTGATCAAACATTGCTCGAGAGACGAAAAAATGAGGTCTTGGAGAGCCAACGTAAAAATACAAAGTCGTCGCCTACATGGGTTTCACTCCTTCAAGAGACATCCACTTCATGGATGGCGCTGTTTGCGCTCATGGTACTTGGTGCTGTTATGGCAATTGTAGTGAGTGTTTATATACACATGTCAGAGAACGCTACTGAGGTTGTGCCTCCGCCTATTACCGCCCCATCATTTTTTGAAACTGAAGCTCAGACAACTGTTGCATTCACTAGTGACGGATCTCTGTTCCTCACCACGCTCGAGGAGAATGTCAGGACTGCGAAACCAGGTGTGACACAACTCTACCCAACGATATTTGAAAATGGTGTGGAACGTCCGGTGACAAGCGGTGAATTTTTCACCTCAATACATGCCACACTCGATGAGGGGGCAGTTCGTACTCTTGATGACACCATAATGATGGGGAGTGTAACGACACTGGTCAATGAGCCTTATCTTATTCTCCGCACAAATGACTTCGATACGCTTTTCTCTGCATTCCTCTCATGGGAACAAACAATGCAGGCAGACCTCTCTCCGCTCTTTGGAGTAGCGCTCTCATCCGAAACACACTTCAGCGACAGTGTTTGGAACAATCGGTCAACACGTACCCTCAAGGGGGCCGAGGGACAGACCGTCCTCCTCTATTCATTTGTAGACCAAAATACCGTCGTGATTACACAATCTGAAGAGGCGCTTTCTATCCTCCTCGAAAAGTTCTAGAGCATACTCCCAAAACCCACAAATCCTGTGTAATTTTGGAGCGTTAACCCCTGATACTGTAGTGTCAGGCCGGACATTACAGTATCAGGGGAAAAGAGTGAAGAAAAGTGTATGGACATATTACAAAAAACGCATGATATACTGGTGCTATGAAAGATACACATGTATACAAAACAGCACTTGAAGAGATGCTGAAAAATATTACTGAGGAGCTCAAGACTATTGGTATTCATAACCCCAACAATCCAAGCGACTGGATCGCAGTCCCTGAGGACCTCGATACAGAGGAGCCCGACCTCAATCTCGCCGCAGACAGCGTCGAGGAATGGAACGAGCGCACTGCGATTGTTGCAACACTTGAGACACGGTACAACGGGATACAGAGTGCGCTCGCTCGCATCGAGACAGGAACGTTCGGTATCTGCGAGGTCTGCAAAAATGAAATCGAAGAGAAGCGACTTGCAGTAAGTCCAACGGCTCGCACCTGTATGGTGCATCTCGAAGAAGAAAACAGCCTTTCATAAAAATTATTGTTATGGCAGTCGCACGCGTCTACGGAGCACAACCATCCCTCATGAGCGCCGACATCGTGACCTTAGAAACAGACCTCTCACGAGGTCTGTATGCGTTTGCGATTGTCGGTCTCGCAGGGAAGGCGGTGGAGGAAGCGCGCGACCGCATCAGTAGTGCAATTAAAAATACCGGACTCACCTCACCGAAGAGTGAGAATCACAAAGTGGTCATTTCACTTGCACCGGCAGACTTGAAAAAAGAAGGACCACTCTTCGATCTCCCCATGGCTATTTCCTACCTCATTGCCTCGGAGGAAATCTCTGCTGATGTATCAAAAACTATTTTCATCGGGGAGCTCTCCCTCGACGGAGAACTCCGTCCGGTGCGTGGCGTACTGCCCATCGTCCGTAAGGCAAAGGAAGCAGGCTTTACTGAAGTTGTCATTCCGTTGGGGAATGTCGAAGAGGCTGGGCTCATTCCTGGCATCCGCATCACTCCCGCAAAGACGCTCCGTGAAGTCATCGCACACATCGACACAAAACGTGATGATCATGTGCGTATAGAGGAAGCGCCCCTCACACAAATAACAACGCTCTGGAGTGAAGGGAATGTTCGCCTTGAGGATGTCCGTGGGCAAGAGTCGGCAAAGCGTGGACTCATGATTGCTGCAGCAGGAAGACACAACGTTATTATGGTCGGACCACCGGGAACAGGAAAAACGATGCTCGCGCGCGCCTTCCAAGGAATACTTCCAGCGCTCACCCTCGAAGAGGCGCTTGAAGTGACGTCGATTCATTCGGTCGCGGGGACAGGTGAGGGTATTTCACTCCGTCCACCATTTCGTGCCCCACATCACACCGCCTCATACACTGCACTCGTGGGAGGAGGTTCACACCCAAAGCCTGGTGAGGTCACACTTGCCCACAAGGGAGTGCTCTTCTGTGACGAATTTCCAGAATTCGAACGACGAGCAATTGATGCGCTTCGCCAACCGCTTGAGGATAGAGTCGTCTCTATTTCTCGCGTCCATTCGACAGCCCTCTTTCCAGCAGATTTCATTCTCGTCGCTGCAATGAATCCAACTCGAGGAGGTGATGAGAAAGGCGACTACGCGCACCAGATGATTGAGACATACAAAAACAAAATCTCAGGACCAATCCTCGACCGCATCGACCTCTGGCTCTCTGTCCCGCATGTGGACTATGATACGCTCACGGAGAAACGTGCCCCGAGCCCCGAAGGGGCGAGGAGTGAGACCGACATCGCCCGTGAGAAAATCGCACAGGCACGCGAGCGACAGTACTCACGCTTCAAAGGGTCTGGCATCCAAACCAACGGAGAAATGTCCGCCCGTGATATCGAAGAGCAAATCGAGATGACCAAGCCCGTCCGCGAACTCTTGAAGCGCTCCGCCGAAAAGCTCAATCTCTCTCCCCGGAGCTACCACCGCCTCATCAAAGTCAGCAGAACCATAGCAGACCTAGAAAACTCCGACGACCTCAAAGAATCCCACGTCCTTGAGGCGCTCCATTTTCGATCAAAGGCATAGTAGGGAGTATACTTATTTAATCGCTGACTGAACGTCTGTTTGAGCTGCATTCCGCGGATTGTTACAATTAATTTTTTAAAACCATGAGCAAAACAAGTATTACCAAGGACTTCGAGAACAAACGAGTGACCATTGTACGTGAATTCAGTGCACCAAAAAGTGCGGTGTGGCACGCATGGACAACGGGTGAAGAACTTGAAAAGTGGTGGGCACCACTGCCATATAAGGCGGTGACGGGCACATTCGAGTTCCGAGAAGGAGGACACTGGCACTACTACATGCAGAGCCCAGAGGGGGAGAAGACGTGGTGCTATGTAGGGTACGAGAGTATCGATATAGAGAAGAGCTTTAGCGCATCGGACGGATTTTGTGACGAGAACATGAATCTCTCACCCGACATGCCCCACATGCACTGGCGAAATGAATTTGAAGAACACGATGGAAAAACAAAGATGACGGTCGAGGTGACTTTTGCATCGTCTGCCGACCTCCAAAAGATTGTCGACATGGGTTTTGAGGAGGGCTTCACCATGGGACTCAATCAACTTGAGGAATTACTCACACAATAAACTTCCGCATGACAAACCCCACTCAGTATGAAGGGAAAGACTTGTACTTTGTCGCAGTGAAACTTTTCCTTGAGCGTGATGATACATTCCTCATCACAAAAGACATTTTTAAAGATGGCTGGGATCTTCCCGGAGGAAGAATCAGGAAAGAAGAATTTGATGCATCACTTGATGATGTGGTTGAGCGTAAGGTGCGTGAGGAACTCGGAGACGACATCGCCTACACCCTCGGTGCGCCTACTGTCTTCTTCCGCCATGAACGTATCGAAGCAATAACTGGACTACCAGTTCGCATTTTTGCGATTGGATATCGTGCAACATACAATGGCGGTGAGATCCACCTCGGTGATCATCATGAGTCATATGAGTGGGTAAACATCCACACGTTTAATCCAGAGAGATATTTCACCGGCGGATGGAAAAAGGGTGTGGAGGAATACCTAGCACAGAGAAGGTCAATTACTCAATAAATGTATCTATGGAAAAATCGCATTACGAAATATTAATCAATGCATCGCGAGAAAAGGTGTGGGACACCATGCTCGAGGATGCGACCTACAGAGAATGGACGAGGATCTTCAATGCAGACTCACACTATATAGGTGACTGGAGTCAGGGTTCTAAAATTCTCTTCGTTGGATCAGGAGAAGATGGTGAGCAAGGAGGAATGGTCGCGCGCATAAAGGAAAATCGAAAATATGAATTCATTTCGATTGAGCATCTTGGGATGATAAAGAATGGCATCGAAGACACGACGAGCGAGGAAGTGCGGTCGTGGACCCCCGCATTCGAGAACTACACGTTCACAGAAAAGGATGGTGGAGTCCTCCTTGAAGTAGACATGGAGATCAGTGCAGATTTCAAAGCCATGTTTGACGACTTCTGGCCTCAGTCACTTAAAGTACTTAAGGTGTTAGCAGAAAAATAAAAATCATATGGGAAACGTAAGTGTCTATCTAAATTTTCGAAGGAACACAGAGGAAGCATTCAATTTTTATAAGTCAGTATTCAAGACAGAGTTCATAGGAGGTATTGCTCGCATGGGTGATGTGCCCATGCAGGAAGGGCAAACACCGATTGCTGACGCTGATAAAAATCTCGTGATGCATGTGGCTCTCCCGCTTCTTGGAGACTTCGTCCTCATGGGAACTGACGCCCCTGAATCGATGGGGTTCAAAGTAATAGAAGGAAACAACGTCCACATCAATCTTCTCCCCGACACCCGCGCTGAAGCAGAACGTATCTTCACCGCACTCGGTGAAGAAGGGACTATTGATATGCCTCTCCAAGACATGTTTTGGGGGGACTACTTCGGCTCCCTCACCGACAAATTCGGCATCCATTGGATGGTGAACTGCTCTGAGAAGAAATAAACGTCACTACACAAAGGGAACCCTCGCGCCGTAAACGCGGGGGTTTTGAACATCAATCTAAAAACACTTAAGACAAATGTTTTACTCCGTACTGCTCCATTGCGTGAATGACGCGGAGGAGGCCTTTGCCCTTTTTTGTGAGCGCATATTCTACGCGAGGAGGGAATTCTGGATACTTGCACTTGGAGATGAGCCCTTCTTTCTGGAGTATATCGAGCTTCTTCGTAAGTGTGCGAGAGCTCACGCCGGCCGATGATGCCTGCAATTCAGTAAATCGCTGGGGCGCTTTCGCAAGATCACGAACAATGAGGAGAATGGTTGAATCTCCAATGAGGTCTGCCGTCCTTGCAATAGGGCAACTCTGACACGCAGTATGCTGTACTTTCGTTCTGAACATATACATGCATAGTACCACATACCCCCTATACTTTACATAGTAAAGTATAGGGGGTATACTATGGCTCTTATTTTAGATAATTGTATCAACATGAATGTATTAGGTATTGTCGGAAGTCTTCGAAAGCAGTCATTTAATCGCTCACTCATGACGGCCTTCGTGAATCAAAAGCCTGAAGGTGTCACCATGGAAATTGCAGACATCAGCACCCTTCCATTTTTTAATGAAGATGATGAGGTCTCATTCCCACAGTCTGCACAGAACCTCAAGGCACAGGTAGAGAATGCTGATGTTATCATCATTGCGACTCCTGAATACAATCGCTCTGTCCCCGGTGTTCTCAAGAATGCTATTGATTGGCTTTCACGACCATACGGAAAAAATTCATTTTCAGGAAAAAAAGTCTTTGTCGTCGGGGCATCAGTGGGCCCGATCGGTGCAAGTATGGCACAGTATGATTTGAAGAAAATGCTCCTCCATGGAAATGCAACAGTCCTCGGACAACCTGAATTTTTTGTGGGTGTCGCTGGAAATAAATTTAACGAGAGCGGGGAGCTCACTGATGAAGCAACTCAAGATCACATCACCTCGGCTTGGGGAGTGCTCACTCAATAATCAGAAACCCTCACCTCACACAAATAAAATCCCCGAGCCGTAGGCCCGGGGGTTTTATTTGTGTGAGATTTATTTAATTAAAAAGGATTGCGGGCTCCTCGTACCTCAAAGTGCAGGTGATTTCCTGTTGAACGCCCAGTACTTCCAACATATCCAACCACCTCACCTGCAGTGACGGTATCACCGACGGCAACTGCGTTTCGCGAACAGTGTGCATAGAGTGTCTGTGTTCCATTTGGATGTTTCACTACCACGTAGAGCCCATACCCACCGTTCCAACCAGAACTCTTTGCAACAATCACTTCCCCAGATGCGGCTGCAAGTATTGGTGTTCCTGCTGGAGCACCGAAATCAACTCCGTTGTATCCATGGATACCTTGCGTTCGAACTGAGCCAGGAAGCGGGTGTGCGTATCCTGCACTACCATTACCTGTTGCAACTTTCCCACTTGCTTTTGATGTGCCCTTCTTTGAAGGTGCTGGTGTAGAAATGACTCCTCCAGGGACAACAATAGTATCTCCAACACTTACATCCTCAGCAGACGCAAGTTGGTTATATGCAAGGATATCATCGACATCACCATCATACTTCTTTGCAATGGATGCGAGTGTATCGCCCTTCTTCACCACGTGGCGAACCCCGGTAATCGGAAGGATAATGAGTGAGTCGCCTGGGCGGATCTTGCTTGGGCTTCCAATATCATTTGCCCAGAGAATCGTCTTTGAACTCACATCAAACATTTCTGCAATCTGTGAGAGTGTATCGCCTTCGCGAACAACGTAAAGACTAATCTCACCGTTTACCGTCTTTATATTTATTGAATCAGTCTTCCCATCAATGTCACCAGCAGGAACAAGGGCGCCATCTGACACAATGATGTCACCACCCCCTTTTGCGGGATTTGGATCAATATTGAGTGCGGCACGGAGGAGGGGAACTGTCTGGGCGCTTGCGCCTGTCGCAAACTCCTCAGCTTGAACTGACGATATAGATACCGTACTAAAAAGTGTGGTGAGCAGACCCGCATTCACAAGGAAAGGTATTGAAAGGGCACCGACAACAAGGCTCACGGAGACAATGCGTCCCATCATATATATGTATGTCATCTGTTCGATACTCGTACTGAGATTTCGAAAGTCAGAATCTTGTATAGTCTGTTTTATATGCGATTGTTTAAGGGCTCACCGCCTTGCATCCATCACGGTCATTCTGAAACAAAAAGAGCGGTCTTTGAAACGCTCCCATTCGGCGCCCACACGAGGCACGGTCATAATGATAACCGAGTGAGAAATAGGGTCAACCTTGCCAAACTCTGTTGTCCACAGGGTAGCAAAAAGTGGTTTTTTAGGCCTAGAATCGGCCGTATTTGGGCTATTCCTAAGTCAAATAATTTATTGTGTAATAATTTTACTCATTGTACGGCTTAAGCACTAAGAATTCCCCAGGAGCATGCTATAGTTGATGCCGAGAATATCAATATATGCATACGAATGATCATCTGAAAGGACTCAACGAGGCGCAAAAAAACGCGGTTTTAAGCGCCGAAGGGCCACTTTTGGTACTTGCGGGGGCTGGTTCGGGGAAAACACGAGTCATCACACACCGCATCATTCATCTCGTACTTCAAGGGGTTGCACCGGAGAAAATCCTCGCGGTAACCTTCACCAACAAAGCAGCAAAGGAAATGCGTGAGCGCGTGCTTTCGCTTCTCTCGAAGTATCACGGTAGCGAACGTGCAACTGATGGTGGAGTCCCCTTGGTGACAACCTTCCACGCGCTCGGTGTGCGTATGTTGCGGGAACACCATGAGGTCTTTGGTCTTCGAAAACAATTTACCATCTATGACCGAAGCGACTCCGTCAGTGCCCTGAAGAAAGGGATGGAAAAAGCGGGTGTTGACCCAAAACAATTTGAGCCACGAAAAATCCTCTCTATTATTTCCCGTGCGAAGGGAGACGCGGTGACCCAGACCGACTTCGCAAGTAGCGCACGCACCTACCCTGAACGGGTTGCGAGTGAGGTGTGGGTTCACTATGAGCACATTTTGAAGGAAGAACACGCACTCGATTTTGATGACCTCCTCGCGAAGACACTCTCGATGCTCAAGAGTCATCCACCAATTCTTGAAGAGTATCGAAAGCGTTTTACCTATGTCCACATCGATGAGTATCAGGATACCAACAGGGTACAGTATGAGATTGCACGACTCATTGTGGGAGAGCGCGCGAACCTCTGTGTCGTGGGAGATGTCGATCAAAACATCTACTCGTGGCGCGGTGCAGATATCAAAAACATTCTTCAATTCGAACGACACTTTCCATCGACAAAAATCATTATGCTTGAGGAAAATTATCGCTCGACGCAGACCATCATCACGGCCTCCAATGACATCATTGAGAAGAATATCAATCGACCACTCAAAAAAGTATTTACGAAAAATCACGAGGGTGAACTCATCTCACTCTATGTGGCAATGGGTGGACAGGAGGAAGCAGAGCATGTAGCACTCACCGCAAAAGACCTTGTGAAAAACGGCGCAAACCCGAGCGATATTGCAGTTCTCTTTCGTACAAATTTCCAATCACGTGCACTTGAGGAGGCCTTCATCAACTACGACGTTCCCTACCAAATGCTCGGCACAAAATTCTTCGATAGAAGGGAGGTGAAGGACGTTCTCGCTTTCTTGCGGTATGCGCTCAACCCCAGTGGTACCGGGGATTTGGTACGCATCATCAACACTCCAGCGCGAGGAATTGGTAAGGTGACCGTGCTTAAAATTGTGGAAGGAAAGATGGCTGACCTCCCCGCAAAAACACACGAGAAGGTGTCTGCATTTTTTAATCTCATTGAAGAGATTGCAAACTTTGCAAAGGAACATCCGGTGCATGAGACGCTCGCGTTCATCATGAAGCGAACGGGCATGGAGGATGAATTTAAAACTGGCGGGGAAGAGGGGCTCGAGCGACTTGAGAACGTACGCGAGCTCGTTTCTCTTGGGACGAAGTATGCTGAGTATGAGCCAGAGGAAGCTATCGAACATCTCCTCGAAGATTCTGCGCTCGGAAGTGATCAGGACGAGTTGAAAGATAAAGAAGAATTTGATGCGGTACGCCTCATGACCATCCACTCATCGAAAGGGCTCGAGTTTCCCTATGTATTTATTACTGGGCTCGAGGAGGGGCTCTTCCCCCACGAGCGACTCGGGGATGAAAAGACCGATGAGGAAGAGGAACGACGACTCTTTTACGTAGCACTGACGCGAGCAAAGAAAAAAGTGTTTCTCTCCTACGCACACATTCGCACCATCTTCGGAACACAGCGAGTCAACACCCCATCCTCATTCCTCAAGGATATTCGAAGTGAACTCCTCGAAAGTGAAAACCCCGCTGAATCAGGGTACGAACGCACAATTTATTTGGATTAGATAAATACAAGGCCTGGCCTTGTATTTCAAAAACCCGGAAATCGTCCTCTGGAAGACTCCACATTAGGAAATACAGAGGCAAGACCTCTGTATTTTAACAACTCTACTCACTTCATATATCGTGATTAATCGCGATATATTTTAGTGTTACTTCTTTATTTAAGCTGAAATCTTGGTTTATCAGGAAGTTCGTAGAGCCATTTCCAACGTCCTTTGCCACGTGGTGGAAGCCCGCACTGAAGTATTTTTTCCAAAGTATCCCAAAAAGCATCTCTATCGAAGCTTTTTTTGCGAAGCACGGCAATTATTGAGTCGTAGTGACCGATTCTGTATGCACCACGGACAAGCCGAACGGTCGAGTCGCTCACAGCGAGTGTTTTTGCGATTGCATAGGTAGAACGCCCTTCAAGGAGCAAAAGTACTATAGCAAGACGCTTTGTTATCATAATGAGTTCTGTTTCAGTAAGAAGTGCTTCAAAAATTTTGCTCTGCTCTGTCTTTTTAACAGATGCCGTTAAGTCGACAAATTGAGTAAACAGGCCATCTTGCGTCTTTTTTGTAAGTCGTTTTTTTGAAATATGTGTCATAGGTATCGCGATTAATCGCGATATTAGTGTACCATGGTTGTGTTTGATATTAAATCGACGTAGTCTAATGAGTATGAAATTTGAGCATAAGAAGTCGCTTGGGCAACATTTTCTTAATAATACGAGCGTTCCTCGGGCTATGGCTGACGCGGGGGGTGTAGAAAAAGGAGATATTGTGCTTGAAATAGGGCCCGGAACCGGCGTCCTTACCCGTGAACTACTGAATCGAGGTGCGAAAGTCATTGCCATCGAGGCTGATCTACGAGCAATTGAGTCCCTCAATAGATCGTTTAAATCTGAAATAATGGCTCAAAGCCTCATCATTCAGCATGGCGATGTGCGTACTATTGACCTTTCTGCGCTCGGCCTACGGGCGGGCGCATATAAGCTAATTGCCAACATCCCCTACTATCTCTCGGGTTTTCTCTTCCGTTTCTTCCTTGAACACGAAATCCAGCCCTCAAATCTTGTCTTTTTGGTACAAAAAGAGGTCGCGCTCCGTATAGCACGCGATAAAAAGGAGTCCCTTCTGTCCCTCTCCATTAAAGTCTTTGGTGAACCAAAGTATGTAAAGACGGTTGGGAAAGGAAATTTTACCCCTCCTCCGAAAATCGACTCGGCAATTATAGCTATTTCAGGTATTTCAAAAGACAAATTCGATGCAATTCCTCAGGAAGATTTTTTCAAAATTCTCCACGAAGGTTTTAAGTCAAAGCGGAAGCAGCTCCTCGGGAACCTTGCTGACACACTCGACCGAGAGACACTTACCCACATCTTTTCCACACTCGACATCCCTCTCGACGTACGCGGGGAAGATGTCTCTCTCAGCACATGGCTCATACTCTCACGGGCGATACATACCCACACACATCCCCAAAACTATCCCCAGAGTTAACCACAGCTTTTACAGCAAAAAACCACCGTTTACCCACACTACTTGGTATACTTTATGAGTAATCTACCTTCGTGTGAAAGGCAAAGTTCGTATAGGAGGAGCGCTCGGTGTGGGGGTTGTCATAATCCTCGGTGCTTTGGTGGCGAACAGTGTGGGGAACGAGACTCCCGTTGGAGCCGTTGTCGTCTCGAAGGCCCCAGAACGTCAATACATCGCATCACAGGACTCCGATGGTGATGGGGTGAAGGACTGGGAGGAAAATTTGCAGGGAAAAGTCTTTGAGACAATTCCGACACCGACCTCGACATCCTTCACAAGCGGGGACGAACCCTATGAACCACCCACGACACTCACTGGTAAATTCTCCGAGGCATTTTTCCAAGACTATCTCCAGGGGAAAATAAACGGTGAGGACTTTAGTGACCCAACTGCGTTTATAGGGAATGCAGTGACTGCGATTGAGAAGAATACGGAGAGCAAAAAACATTCACGCAATGAACTCAACACTGTGTCCGATTCCCCGGAAGCTTTCCACATATATGGAAATGAATTTGCAAAAATAATGAACTCGAGTGTTGTCTCTGTTGAGAACGAGGCCATCATTCTGCAACAGGCACTCACCGCCAATGACCCTACTATCCTTGAAAAACTCACCCCTATTCATGAGGCCTACGTATCGTACATTTCACAGGCACTTGTAATGGAGGTCCCCGAATCTTTTGCGCTTTTACATGTCTCTGCACTCAATACTTTTGAATCAATCCTGACAGATGTTGAAGCGATGAGGCTCGCATTCACCGACCCGCTCTATGCACTTGCACGCACGAAAGGATATGAAGATGATGCTAAGGCACTTTACGAATCCCTTCAAAAGATAAATGAGAAGCTTTCTGAGAATAATGTAAGCTACACAAATGATGAGCCGGGGGTATTTTTCTACCTTTTTGATATATGAAATTCCTCGCTTCTCAAAAAGGAAAATTCTTCTCTTCGATAATTGCAGGGTTTTTAACCCTTAGTTTTATCCTTGCACCAATTTCTCAGAATCTTGAGACAAGAAAGGTAGAGGCTGCCGTTGATTATGAAACCTTAAACACTTGGTGGAATGGTTTGTCTGCTGGTTCAGGTGGTGTATCTGCAATTGCAAACTCCGCTGCCGCTAAAGCGCAAGGGTGGCTTGTATTCAAGGAGTTTACACTTGACGGTATCGCATGGATGCTTATCAATATTACAATTCAGGAAATGATTCGGAGTACCACGAGATGGGTGGCATCAGGATTTAAGGGAAGTCCGGCGTTCGTCACCGACCTTCAAGGGTTTCTTCTCAATATTGCCGACAAGGTAGCGGGGAATTTCATTTATGGTTCAAATCTTGCCTTTTTATGTTCTCCCTTCAAGCTCAATATTCAGCTCGCACTGGATTTAAGCTACGAAAGAACCCGTGGGTATGAAGCACAGTGCAGACTCAGCCGAGTAGTCGGGAATATGGACCGCTTCCTCAATGGAGATTTCTCGCAAGGGGGCTGGGACGGATGGTTTGAAGTGGCAATGACTGATTCAAACCCATACGCAACAAAGCTTGAGGCGGAATCGGCAATGTATGCAAGTATCGGAAGTGCTCAGGGTATTCAAACGAAAAAACTTGATTTTGGTAAGGGATTCCTCTCAGTACAGGACCCAAGTTGTAATGTCGATATGGGACCTTGTCCTGATGTTACTCCTGGCGCAGCCGTTGAAAGTCTAGTCAATTCAACACTTCAACTCCCTGCCCAGCGACTCAATGTTGCCAAGGAAATCAATGAACTTGTCGGCACGCTTCTTACGCAACTTGGTAAGGAAGTCCTCAGTGGTGCCGGTGGGCTTCTCGGACTCACCGATTCAAGCTATGGGGATGGAAACTACTGGAGTCGAGTTGACGCAGACACCTCTGCCGTTGGATACGTTGGAAATTCACAGCCAATATTCGAATCGACCCTTGAGAATGAGAACAGGTTTATAACTCTCAATACCACGATTGTAGATATGGTCAATGCTGTTCGTGGCTACAGAGAAGCTATGTATCCTGTGCGAACGTACACCGACCCCGACACAGGACGAACGGTCACCACGACACCCTGCGCCTCGGGCGAGCTTACCCCTTCACTAGAGAGAGCCCTTACCACTGCACAGAGAAATATCGCATCGACGACAGTACTCGTAGCAGAACTAACACTTCTTCAGACAGACTATAATGCTGTACAAAATGTATCAATCGCATCAACAACACTGAGGACGCTTATGCGCACGTACAATGGCAACTCTGTCCCTGATACCAAATCAAAGATACTTGATAGGTACCTTCAATATGAGTCTTCGGGAAGACTGCATGACGCGACAACGCTGGTCAACCTCGAGCTCCAAACGATTCGTTCACTTGGTGATGAAATCACTGCATTCAAGTCGTCGATTGACAACGCGTGTAGGAATTACAACGACAATAACTCGAATGGTCGTTAAACATTATGTTTGCAAAGATTAACAACCTCATAACGAAAAAGACCTTCCTCGGTCTACTCTTGTGTGTGATTGTTTTCTTGACACCGGTATCTGCGACGTACATACCGAGTAATGATGCTACCGTACAGAAGATAGAAGGGGAAGTGCTTGTTGCTTTTGCAAAGGACCCGAACGACAAGGGGTTGGGGTATCTGACTGATTCAGAATTACTTGGTATGGCGAAAGGATCTTATTATGAAATGTGGAAATCTCTTGGCCTCTGGATTGGAAACACAATCCTTGCAGTAGCATCTATGTTTACCTACGTTGGAGGAACATTCCTTGATATGTCTCTTAAGATAACGGTATTTAAAATGGGAGACCTCATCAACGGTGGCGTCGGGAATGCAATAAACAACACGTGGAAAATCATTCGAGATATCTGCAACCTCGCATTCATCTTTGGTTTTGTATACATCGGTATCCGCACTATCATCGACCCCGAGAGCGCATCCACGAAGCGCTTCCTCTCAAAGATTATTATCGGGGCACTCCTCATCAACTTCAGTCTCTTCTTTGTAAAATTCATTGTTGATTTTTCCAATTTCACCGCGTACCACATCTATAATGCGATGGTAAGTGGAGAAGGATCTCTCTCTGCAACGGTTGCGAACATGCTTGGCATTGTCTCTCTTTTTAAAGCCCCTGACCCTGCTCAATTTGCTCAACTTACAAATGGAGCATCCTTTTGGTTTTTCGTATTTGGAGCAATTCTCCTCCTTATTGTCGCGTTCGTATTTTTTGCTGCTGCGATACACCTTATAACCAGGTTTGTTGCCCTTGTACTTATCATGGTTGGCTCACCCATCCTCTTCGCAGCGACCGTCTTCCCCCAGACAGAACACTACGCAAGTGATATGTGGAAGAAACTCATTTCATACGCATTCTTCGCTCCGGTATTTCTACTCCTCATTCTTATATCCCTCACACTCGTGCAGGGACTGGGTACTGCTATCGCGCCCAATGGTTCTTCTTTCGTAACAGCCCTTAAACAGGGCAGTAACTCGTCTGTAGGACAAACAGGCTCAATGGGTATTATCTTAAATTTTGCGGTCATTATCTTCTTCTTCATCCAATCTCTCCTCCTTGCACAGAAGATGGGTGTTGCAGGAGGAGATGCCGCGGTGAGCATGGGGAACAAAATACGAGGAAATGTCCAGAGTGCAATAGGAAGAAATACCATTGGCGCAGCTTCACATAAAATCCGTGAGAAATATGAAGAATTTGATGCAAAAACCAAAGATAGTAAAAATTGGAATCGCCTAAAAACTGTTGGGAAAATTGCGACGCTTGGTGCTGTTGATGACAGGACGATACGCCAAACCCTAGAAGCTGGAGAACATGCAAAATTTGGTGGGTCGTATTCTTATGAAGATGATAAGAAATACAGTGACTCACGTACAGCTCGTCAGGCAAAGACGCTCGAGACAGAAAAGATAAAAGCTACGATAGAAGCAGGCGCCTCTACACCTGTCGGAGACCCCGCAAGAATTCCGATGGAGAGAGCTATCGCAGGAGCTTCTTCCGAACAGATTCTGTCGCTCTTGGCTGACCCTGAGTATAAACACGGCACTCCTAAATATAATGAACTTGTTGGGCATCTCTCTTCAAGCCAATTTGAGAATGTCATGAAAGCAAAACCAGAAGACTTTGATGATGCAAAAAAGGCTCAGGTCTCGGCTAGTCGTGCATCATTTATAAAGACCAAACATGGTGTGGTTGGGGGAGCCGTAGGAGCAACACCAGGAACTATTGGAAAGGCTGATGCGAGCGATCTTGATGCAATGGACTTTGATACGGTCGTTCAACATGCTGGTCACATAAGTGCAAAACAAATTGATGACATGAAGGGGCTTACGCCGACTGCGAAAAAGACGCTCAAGGACGCAAGAAATAACGCACTCATTAAGGAATTTAAACCTGCAGGAGTCTCAACTCCAGCTTCTGCAACGAGTTTGTTCAATAGAATAACAAATGATACTGAACGTTCAAAGCTTCCTCCAGAAATATTAACTGATACAAAAGCAGCTCAGCATCTTAACGCAAATGTGCTCACAAAAATTCTTGATAATGATTCTATTGACTCTGTTAAAAGAAACACCATTAAGACAAATGTTCAGATGATCCATGGAAATAATGCTTTTAATAACTTCTTTACCACACCTGCAGGTAGTAGATACTAAAAATATGCCAGATATTGAACAAGTAAGAATCAACACGTACAGAGCGTCAAATGATGCTACAAAAGATCTCTATGGGGATGTCGAACTTGGTGAAGCTTTAGGAACAATCTCTGAGCGGTTTCATCTTGATGAAAATATTAAACGTATATTCATCGATGTAATCGGTGATGCAATTCTTGGTTTGTTTCCAAAAGAAAATATTGAGAAACAACTCATTGAACAAATTCACCTTCCTGAGAGCTCTGCAAAGGGTATCGTCAAAGAACTTGAGAGTTTCATAGCTCGTATTACTACTCAAAGGCCTGAGGGAAATATGGTCGCTGTAAATGCGCCAACGCCCCAGATTCAACAAAATCAGCTCGCCGGAGAACCCCGCCCACTCACCCGAGAAGAGCTCATGCAGAAGCTCTCTCCGCGTCGGACGATGGTTCAGGATGTTGCCTCAGTGCAACATCCTACTGCATCGCAACCCGCAAGTGCCCCAGCCCAAGGATACGATGCCTATCAAAAAAACGTGCAGGGCGGAGGATAGTGTGGGCGGGCATTAACTATCCGCACACACACCCTCGGTGAGCATGCGGAATGCGGTACAATACAATCATGAGTCCCGTTAGAGATAGCGGGTACACAAAATTAAAATACATACATGGGGTCGGAAATTATCACAAAAAATAACCTGGGGCTCTCTACACACGTGGTGTACGTGCCCTATCTCTAACGGGATGAGATTTGAAGTCCCACAATTTATTGAGATTGAGGACAAGATTGTCGGTCCGCTGACATGGCGCCAGTTTGTGTATGTCGCGGGTGGAGTGGGGATTATCACCATTCTCTATCTCAGCACATCCTTCATGATTACTATCCTCCTTGGCCTCCCCATCGGAGCACTCTCTGCTTCGCTCGCATTCCACAAGGTCAACAATCGCCCATTCTCAATCTTCCTTGAAGCACTTGTGTCATACACCGCAAAGAAAAAACTGTATCTCTGGAGGAAGGAAACTCCATCATCGGTTATAGAAAAGAATTACGAAGCAGTATCACCAGCACCAAAACTTTCAAATACGTATGGGCAAACCATCACTTCACTTTCTCACAAACTAGAACATCATCTACCTGAATAACATGGCAAAAAGCTCAGCAACACAACACTTCGTCCCAATTGCAGACATCCATGATGATGTGGTGGTTCTTAAGGATGGACAACTCTGCATGGTACTCCTCGCCTCTTCAATAAACTTTGCACTGAAGTCGAGCGAGGAACAACAAGCAATTCTCTCCCAGTTCCAAGCATTCTTGAATGCAATTGATTTCTCAATGCAGGTATACGTGCAGTCACGACGCCTCGATATTCGCCCCTACCTTGAAATTCTTCGGACACGTGAAGGTATACAGGACAATGAGCTCATGCGTATTCAACTTCGTGAATACATGGAATTTATTGGAACATTCACTGACCAAGTCGAAATCATGACCAAAAACTTCTTTGTCGTTATCCCATATTCACCGAGCACGCTCAATACGAGCAGTATGCCAAGTTTTTTAAAAAAGAAAGTATCAGAAGAAAAACGAGCGGACAAATTTTTTGAGGACAGAACACAGCTTGAGCAACGCATCTCAGTTGTGGAGCAGGGGCTTTCTCGCATTGGGGTACGAACAGCGCTCCTCGGGACAAATGAACTCGTCGAACTCTTTTACCACATCTTTAATCCGAGCGATTTAGCAGACGCACCAAAACAATAATTATGGGACTTCTTGACTTCATCCAACAAAAGAAACAAGCGTCGACTGAAGTAGTCGCTGACACAAACACACTCTCTCTTCCTGATGTGGTTGCCCCTTCGGCAATCAGTATCAACCCAAAGAGTATTAGTGTGAGCGGTCGTCTCTCTCGCGTTTTCTTTGCCGTCTCATACCCACGGACACTCACTGATGGATGGCTCGAACCAATCCTCAATATCGAAAAGGAAATCGATGTTTCAATAGTCATCCATCCCATCGATACTGCAGAAACACTCAAAAAATTCCAAAAGAAGGTTGCAGAAGTACAGAGTCAAATCAATGAACGGGCAAATGAGGGAAAGGTCCGCGACCCACAGCTCGATGCCGCATACCGCAACCTCGAGGACCTCAGAGATAAGCTCCAGCAGGCTGAGGAAAAACTCTTTAATGTGGGGCTCTACATAGCCCTCTACGGCGAGACGGAAGCTGACCTCAACAAGACCGAGTCGGAGATTCGTGCAATCCTCGACGCGCGTATGGTGTACATCAAGCCGGCCCTCTTCCAACAAGAGGAGGGGTTCCTCAGTGTCATCCCTACAGTCACCGACAAACTTCTCGTACACACAAAATTCAACTCGTCTCCGCTCTCGAGCTTTTTCCCGTTCACCTCCTTCGACCTCACCTCTGACACCGGGATTCTCTATGGCATCAATCGTCACAACAGCTCTCTCGTACTCTTCGACCGCTTTACCCTTACGAACTACAACTCAGTCACCTTCGCCACCTCGGGAGCAGGGAAGTCGTACACCACAAAACTCGAAATCCTCCGTTCACTCATGTTTGGGACTGAGGTCATCGTCATAGACCCAGAACATGAATATGAACAATTGGCAGAGGCGACTGGTGGACGATTCTTCAACATCTCACTCTCCTCAAACCACCACATCAATCCATTTGACCTTCCTGTCCCGCTTCCCGATGAAAATCCTAAAGAACTCCTTCGCTCCCACATCATTGAACTCATCGGGCTCTTCAAACTCATGCTCGGGGGCCTCTCTCCTGAGGAGGATGCGGTCATTGATGCTGCGCTTCACGAAGTATATGCACTCAAGGACATTACGGGCTCTGGTGATTATCGCGATCTCGAACCACCACTTCTCTCAGACTTTGAGATGGTGCTTGCAGGAATGGAGGGGAGTGAGTCCCTCGTCCAGCGCCTCACAAAGTACACATCGGGAACGTGGGCAGGCTTTATGAACGAAGCAACGAACGTGGACATCAATCAAAAGTTTGTGGTTTTCTCACTCCGCGATATGGAAGAAGATTTGAAGACGATTGCCATGTACATTATTACGAATCACATTTGGGGAGCGGTGCGCAGGGAACTGAAGAAACGTCTCCTCGTTATCGATGAGGCATGGTGGATGCTCAAGTCTGAGGACACCGCTGCCTTCCTCCACAACATTGCAAAACGTGGTCGCAAATACTACCTTGGTCTCTCTACTATCACGCAAGACGTCGATGACTTCCTCAGGTCACCCTATGGCGTACCGATGATTACCAACTCGTCGATACAGCTTCTCATGAAACAATCTCCGACCGCGGTGGATACGCTCCAAAATGTCTTTAATCTCACTGATGAAGAACGTCTCACCCTCCTCGAATCGAGCGTTGGAGAAGGAATATTCTTCGTCGGACTCAAGCACGTTGCCATCAAGGTAATCGCTTCGTACACCGAAGACCAAATCATCACCTCCGACCCCTCACAACTTCTCCAAATACAACAGGCTCGCGCTGAGCTGGGGAGAAATTAAATATACATATTACTATGAGCGACGCCGACAACACGAGAGGCATCCAAAATGCGGAGGCGCGCTATCCAACCGCTGAAGACCGTCAGACTACGCGCTCAAATGAACGCCTCACGAGTGCACAGCTTCGTCGTCCGCGTGGTAGGCGGGTACGGTCAGGTGATACTGAAGAAGCTGTCTCTCCTTATTTTGATGACCCAAACGATCTTAGTCCTTCAACAATAAAGGAATTTGGTGATATTTTTGAAAAGGGTGGAGTAAGACTTGATGATTCTGAACTACGCGAGGCGCTTGAAATGAAGCTCAAGGATGTGACCGCCCCCGGTTTCCCTTATTTTATATTTTTCATTGCGCTCACTAAGGATATTGTGGATGTGGTTGTAACAGTAACGGTAATTGGTATCGTGATTTCAATGGCGTTGTCATTTCTCTGTGCCCTCATTTTATTTATTTGGACAATGGAAAAATTGGGTGTAAGTGGGGGTAAATTACAAAAAAAGCGCGTTCAGGGAATTTTAATCAAATATGGCCTTTCCACGGGAATTGAGTTTATTCCAGGGATTAATGTCATCCCAACAACCACGATATTTGTACTCCTGACCTATTTGCAGGAAGCAAAAATATCAAGACTACATAAATTTGCACTCAATAAAATCCAGCGTCGGTTGGTACGATAATTCCTAATTATTATCCAGAAACGCCACCGCAATTCGTTTTGTGCCGTGATACACTATTAGTATATATGGGGTCACAAAGTAGACATTCTCTCTCTATCATACTGGCTGTTCTTCTGATTGGGTGCGTGTGGACACTCTTCTTTTCTATGAGCGATGCCCACGCGCAATCATTCGGCATGGGAGGAGATGGGCTTAGTCTTGTGTTGAAACCAGAATTTCCAAAACCCTATGGAACCATCGAGGTGTCCGTGAATGACTACAGCATCGATACCCTCGGGTCGACTATCACATGGTACATTGACGGAGAAGAACTTCCTGACTCGAAAAATGAACGAGCAATTACTCTCGACGCAAAGGGTCTTGGTGAGAAGAGTGAAGTAAGTGTTCTCATAACAAATCCCAAGATGCCCGCCTTTTCTGCAACACAAACTATTATCCCTGTTGCAATCGATACCATTCTTGAAGCTGATACCTACGTTCCCACTTTTTATAGGGGAAGGGCACTCCCGAGCAGAGAAGCGACCGTCCGTGCCATTGCAGTGGTACACGACGGCACAGAAGCTCCTGACACTCGCTATACCTATAAATGGACACTCAATGATTCCGTGCTCTATGGTGGTCCGGTGACGGGGAAGAATGTTGCCGAGTTCACCTTACCCCACTATGATGGCGCACGACTTACCGTCGATGTATTTAATAAGGACTCTGTACATGTAGGAAGACAGTCTTTCCTCCTCAAGCCCGCTGACCCTGAAATGCACTTTTATGAAAACAGCGCCCTCCGTGGCCTTTCACAAAAAGAAATCGGTTCCTCATACGCACTTACTAAAGATGAAGTGAGCGTATTCGCAGAACCATACTTTATGAACACCAATACCATTACCCAGTCTTTTGCTGATGTCACGTGGAAAATAAACGGTATAGAATCAGAGGCAGATACACAGATACCCAATGCGATTACCCTCAAGCGTGTGGGCGAGGCAGGGGATGCACTCATTGAGTGTAGTATAGTAACAAAGAGTCGTATCCCGCAGTACGTGACTTCATCATTCCAAGCATTCTTCCAATAAATATGAATACTCTCCGGAAAAATCGATACACATTCTCCAGAGTGATTGTTATGTGCTCCACTCTATTTTTCTACCTTCTTCTTGTTTCTTTCGCTGAGGCAGCGGGGCAATATGCTCCTATTGTCGGGATTCCCGGACTCACCAACCAAAATACCGCAAGTCTACCTGACTACCTAAACAGAGTTTACTTCTTCACCATTACAATTGGTGCACTCTATGGGGTGGTGAAAATTGCTTTTGCTGGTGTGAAGTATAGTATGAGCGACGTCATCACTGATAAGGGGTCTGCCATAAAAGATATACAAGGAGTGCTTCTCGGGCTCGCCATTCTCCTCATACCGTTTATCGTGCTCAAGACTATCAACCCAGAACTCACACGACTTGACGTGCTCAGTAGTGTAAAAAATAAAATAAATTTGATAAGTGGTTCAACAAGACAATCTACACCAACGTACCAAGAAGGCGACCTTAATACTGTAGGAACTCAAATACGTACCGCAGCAAGAGCGACGAGCACATCATCTCAGAGCGGCCCCGTCACGAGTAATAATACTCAAAATACTAATACCGGTACTACAAACAGGGAGGTCCTTATTCCAATACTCTCCGGTACTGACGAAGAGTTTGTAAATATAAAAGCACAGTGTGTTGTAGAAATGCCCGGCGCAACAGCAAATTTTTGGAAAGATCCTGCACAAGGGAAATATGTTTGCAGGAATTATTAACATTGGATATATGAAAAAATCTGTCTTTATCATACTCTGTACCATATTTACACTCCTCATATTAGGTATCTGGGCATACCTTTTTACATTTGGTACGCCGAAGAGTGGTTCGGAAATTTTTGCAAACTTTGGGTTGGGCAATAAGGAAGAATCTTCTCCTGTTATTGTTGATACCACAACCGTAGATGTAAGTGACTCTACATCGGAAGGAGTCCCTCAGGCACTCAAACAACTTACACTCCGCCCAGTCGCAGGAGCAACGTTCTCTCCAAATAGTGACGCTGTGCGTTACGTAGAGCAGGGGACAGGGCATATATACTCTATTAATCTCATAAGCGGAGCAGAGTCACTTATAAGTGGAACAACACTCCCCGGAACACGGGAGGCGCTCTTCTCGAAAGACGGTGCCCAAGTCGCAATTTCTATATTTGATGGAGCAGAACTTAAAACACTTGTCGGGAGTGTGGGGGAGAGCGCAACACAGAGTTTCACAGGAGTCTCTCTCCCACAAGGAGCGCAAAACATCTTCTTTGACACCGCAACAAACACACTCATGTATACCTTAGAAGGGGGAGCTGGGATTTCTGGATACTCATATAACACCAAAAAAGAGACTGGTGTACAACTATTTTCAATACCCCTTCGAGATGTGAAGGTGCTCTGGGGAGGAGAGAGTATTTATGTGTATACCACACCAACGGCAAGTCAGACGGGGTATTTGTACAAGATTTCAAAAAATAAACTGCAGTATGTGGCGGAAGGAGGACTTGGGCTTATGGGCTTTACATTTAAAGATACCTCTATCATCACTGAGTCAAACGAAACAGAGGCTGTCTCCTCAGCAATTACCTTTGGTGAAAAAACTCCTCTCCCTGTAACCATAATCCCTGAGAAGTGTGTTGGTGATAAGACATTTCTCTACTGCGCTGTCCCTCGTGATTTCGGAAACATGGAAACTTTCCCTGACAATTGGTACAAAGGTGTGACCTCCTACAGTGACACTCTCTGGGAGATTGATATAGATAATGGTGTCGCAACAGTACTGAGCAATTTTGAACTTGAAAGTGGGCGACAAATCGATGTTTCAAAAATCGGCATCTCAGAAGACAATACCCGCCTCTACTTCATCAACAAAAACGACAACACCCTCTGGATGTTCGACTCAAGAGTACTTTCTGGAGAATAACCCTCCACTCATAAAAAAGAGAGGCCTCTCAGTCTCTTTGTTTGTAATCACACTACCAATCAACGAGCTTGTAACAAGCACTAGATACCTACCTTATACCATAAGCAACACCTGTCGCTTATGGTATAAATCTCAAAAAGTACTCAGAGTAAAAATTCTTTTCGAAGATGTTTATCATTTTCTATATAATTTGCTTTAATATAGAGAACATCATTTGAAACGCCGAGGTGGCTTTTAACAACCTTGATGAAATCGTCACAAGGATAGGGATATACCCACACGCTTTGTTGTAGCATTTTAAACCCAAATAAACGCATAGCCCTTCGAAGTTCAACTCTTATATTTGCCTTTGTTTGCGGAACATCAAATATTACAATCCTCCATACACCATCCCACACTACAGAAGAAGTCTTGTCGGAATGAGAACGGAGGAGAACCTCCCACTTTCCTTTTTTAGTAAGCTCAACACGAACCTCTCCGCCTTGCGTTACTGTCTTTTTTAATAAACCATTTCGAATTAGCGAATCAATTGTTTTTTCTGTAGCTTGTTTTGGTGAATATTTTTTCTTTTTTATAAATGGAGCTATGGCTACTGCGATTCCAGGAAAAAGCCCCGCGACTGTCACAATGCCAACTACTGCAACGCTCGCAAGAACAGCTTCTCCTATTGGCCCAATTTTGAGTCTTTTATCTTGACTAATTTTTACCATATATTTATATGATAATTCTATCAGAGAAAATTTATACTGTAAGCAACACCTGTTGCTTACAGTATAAATAGTGATTTAAAATTTGTTTTGATGTTATCTTTGAACAAACAACAGAACCGCCCTTTGTCGAAACTATGAGTGAACAGCTTGTTTCGCGTGATTACGACTTCATCTTGAGGCCTTTGTGGCGGACGACGTATTCTTGGGCGATGGCCATGAGGTTGCTAATGGTGAAGTAGAGAGCAATTGCAGCAGAGATGGTGTACGCAACGACGAGGATGAGTATAGGCATGACGTACTTCATTTGGATGTGCATACTCCGTGCAAAATCATCTTTGAAATTTGGTTCTGCTTTGGGGTCACGAGGCTTCTGAGGGGGGAGGGAGAGGTGTGTATGAATAAACTGCGTGATGCCCGCAAGGACAGCGAGCGGAAGGCTCTTCATGGTGATGTCCATGAACCCAAGGAAAATCATGTTCACGGTCTCGGGTGTCGGAATAAATGAGTAGAGAAGTATTGTATTGATTTCAGGAAGTGCCACTCCTCCTCCTTTGTATACCGCAAAATACAGTGCGATGACAATCGGAATTTGAATAAAGAGAAGGAGAATACTGAGGAATGGATTTACATCGGCCTCTCGAAAAAGCTCCATCGTCTTTACCGCTTGCACCTCACGTTCATTCTTATATTTCTCTTTTATCTCGGTGAGCTTTGGCTCTATCTCGCGCATAGCGAGCTGTGTGCGTGCTGCTTTGAGGGAAATAGGGAGAATGACTGTCTTCACCAGCACCACCGTACAGATAATCGCAAAGCCAACATCTCCCCCAGGGATAACATCAATGAAGAAGACGAGGCTATTATAAATAGGGTCGAAAAAAAATGTATGCCAGATAAAACTCATGTGCTCATATTAACTCCGTCTCATAATAGTGTGGAGGTGTTCATGGACTTCGTCCTTCAACGATGTGTAGGGGACGTCCTTCGCTCCCGCCTTCATAAGGAAGATGTACACTCCTTTCGTACCGAACTCATCTCGGTAATGTCTAACAATATCATATATTCTTCTCCGCACCTTGTTGCGATCAACTGCATGTGATGAGACTTTTTTTGAGGTGACCACAGACACGTGTAGGGAATCGTGTGGAGCGTACACCGTAGTGAAGCTTTTTGAATGAAATCGTTTCCCCAAAGAAAAAAAGCGATTGAATTCTGCTCTACTCAATCGTTCTTTTTTTGGAAGCATCCTTATAAGTGTACCCCGTTAGAGGGTGCTTGTTAATAACTTTATTGGTTAACTATCCCAATTAAATCAATTGTATGTACTCTCTAACGGGGTGTAGCCTAAACACTCAATTTTGCACGCCCCTTCTGTCGACGAGCTTTAATCACCTTGGCACCCTTGCTCGTTCTAGAACGCGCGAGAAAACCGTGAGTCGTTGCTCGTTTCTTCTTCTTTGGTTGATAGGTTCGCTTTGGCATATAAATACTATGTGGGAAACACTCTACACCACAATCTCCATTAAATCAACATGCAGGGAACATTGGGTGTGAGAAAGGGTTGACGATTGTTGTTATACAGTACTCTCCCCACGTTGTGCACATGCTCTGTACACACACCATATGATATACGCCGTTTTTTAATATAGTATTTACACTTTTCCACAGGCCAGTATAATGCTCTCTGTCACTTAGCATTTCCCTATGAGTTCTATTTCAAATATTTCGACCAATATCATTCAAACGGAACAAATCGACGTTAAAAAGTTGTGGGATGATGCCCTTGTACACATTGAACTCTCAATAACCTCAGCAAACTTTAAGACATGGTTCCGTGACACACATATTGTGTCACTCGAAGATGGGACGATCACCCTCGGTGTCCCGAGCGTCTTCGTTCGCGACTGGGTCTCCGATAAATTTCAAACACTTATTCTCAAAACACTCCGCGATCTCTCTCCCTACGCGCGAAGTATTGAATACGCGGTCGTCCAAAGGTGCGATAAAAAGCATGAGACCTCACGTAAGCAGACAGTCAACGCTGCGCTCCCCCTTGAAGAGTACTACATCAACAAGAGCGACAACCTAAACCCGAAGTATGTCTTCGACAACTTCGTGGTGGGGCCATTCAATGAGCTCGCACACGCAGCAGCACGTACCGTGGTCAACAAGCCTGGTATCGCATACAACCCACTCTTCGTCTATGGAAAGACGGGGCATGGAAAGACACACCTCATCCAAGCAATTGGGAACCAACTCAAGCGTGTGGGGAAGAAGGTCTTTTATGTAACGAGTGAACGTTTCACTGTTGACTACATGAACTCACTCCAAAACGGTTCTGCAAATAATTTTAAGGATAAATATCGACAGTACGATGTGCTCGTTATGGACGATGTGCAGTTCCTCATGAACAAAGAGAAGACACAGGAAGAACTCTTCCACCTCTTTAATGCAATGCATGACAACAATAAGCAAATTGTCTTCTCGAGCGATGTCCACCCCGCTCTCATGTCAAACATGGAAGAGCGTCTTCGCTCACGATTTGTGCAGGGAATGATTGTGGATATTCCTGAACCAGATTTTGAATCTCGTGGTGCAATTCTTAAATCAAAAGCTGCTCAAAATACCCTTATTTTAAGCGATGATGTCGTTGAGCACCTCTCACACACCATCGAAGGGAACATCCGTGAACTTGAGGGGGCGCTCAATACCATTCTCTGCCAATCACAACTCTTGGGAAGAGCCCTCACCCTCGATGAGGTGAAGGTGCTTATTAAAAACAGTACCCGCCCACGAAAATCTCTCGCGGTGACCGATGTTGTTGATAAGATTGCTCGCTACTTTGATATCGAACCAGCAAGCATCTATGAGAAGACGCGACGAAAGGAGGTGGTCAAACCACGTCAACTCATCATGTATATTCTCCGTGAGGATTTCCAAGTCTCATACCCTGCGATTGGGCAGAAGCTTGGCGGTCGTGACCACACGACTGTCATCCACTCGTGTGAAAAGATAAAAAATGAGCTCAAGGGTAACCCTGAGCTTGAAGAGGAGGTGGCACAGGTACGACTTCTCTTGAAGTAGTTTTGGTATAGAGTGGGGAGAAGTTCTTTATATATTTGTGGACAACATTGGGACGGCACTCGCGGTCACTTGTGTATTACCAAGGAACAACTACCCTCAATTTGAAAAGAAATTTTTCTTCAGGATACAATCCCCATATCAGGTCCACTCACACAAATCCTATACACACCTCAATACAATAGTCCGTGTATAAAAAACCCACACAGCAAAACATATTACATACACTATCCACACATCCACACCGCTAATAGTATATAGAAACGTTTTATAAAAAATTAATTAACACCTATGCACATAACGACAGATACAAAAAACTTGAAACAAATACTTGAAACAGTTTCAAGGGTGAGTACAAAACATGTCACTCTTCCAATATTACAATGTGTGCTCCTTGAGGTTAAAAATTCAAATCTTTCAATTAAAGCGACAAACCTTGAAATTGGTATCGAGGGGACGATACCAGTCACTTCAGAGGAAGAAGGGGTTGTTGCGGTTCCAGCACATATTCTCCTTCAAACCATCTCACTTATTTCTCAACCAACCATCACCCTTATTACTGAAGGAGATGTACTTATTGTTGAATCAAAATCATCTCGAACTGAGATTAAGAGTATTGCTTCAGCAGATTTTCCACACATTCCACAAATCACCAGTAACCCAATTACCATACAAGGGGCATTGTTTGCTTTGGGGATAAAGACAACTGCATTTACTGCATCACAGTCATCTATTAAGCCAGAGCTTGGAAGTATTTATATTCATCAAAAAAAAGAGCATTCACTCACATTTGTTGCAACTGACTCATTTCGACTTATGGAGAAGACAATTCCTCAGAAAGGGCTTATTCTTCAAGAACCAATCTTGATTCCGTATAAGAACGCACTTGAGCTCGCCCGTGTTGTTGAGGATGTTGCGGGGGATGTGGAGCTCTATGTCACCGAGAATCAGTGTGCGCTTACGGTGGGGAATATTTACATAACCTCACGGCTCATAACCGGAACGTTTCCTGATTATGCACAGATTATTCCAAAGGAGTACAAAACAAATATCACACTCCTCACAAACGATTTTGCTCAGGCGCTCAAGAAGACAAACATTTTCCTCAATAAGTTTATGCAACTCACCCTCACTATCTCAGCGGGAACGTTTACCCTCTCTGCACAAAGTGGTGATGCTGGAGCAACAACAGAATCTATTCAAGCGAGCGTCGAGGGTGAAGATATTACCCTCAATTTCAATCAACGCTACATACACGAAGTCATTCCGCACATTCAAGGCGAGAGCATGCTCCTAAAATGTGCGGGATTTGGAAGACCGATGGTTATGGAGAATGTGCACGACGCGTCACTTCGGTATCTCGTGATGCCAATGAATAAATAATAATAAGAATGGTGGGGCGGGAAATACTATGTTCCAAAATTTTCACGGAAAAAAGAAACCACGCGGACAGGGAATTGTTCGTGTCTCAGATTTATTTAAGAAATATACACAAGTACTCAAGGCCCCACAGGGAGTGGTGGTCACAGCATTCATTGAGGTGGTCAAGGATCTCTTCCAAATCACTCTAACCCCAGATCAGTGCACATACTCGGTTTCAACAAAGACGCTCGTTGTGAGGGCTTCTGGCATGCTTAAAACGGAAATCATTCTTCAGAAAAAAAACATCATCGACCATCTCAAGGGAAGGTTGGGAGAAAAAAGCGCTCCGCAAGAGATTTTATAAAAACCCCGCGCTGTAGCGCGGGGTTTTTATACGGTGTTCTAATTTTGAGGATTTTCCATTTGTCCCATAAGAGAGCTTTTCCAGAGCGAGACGGGATATTCCCAGAGGGGGAACTGAGGGTCTGTCTGGTTTGTTGGTTGTGGACCAAGAGGGTCATTTTTATCAACAAAATAGAGAATGGAATGAGCACCCGCGACTGCGTTTTCTACATTGATTGGTTTAGAATCAGAAGAGCCGTTCTCATTTTGGGTAATGAGCGAGACAGGGTCAAACCATACACCACGGAGTATTGGTTTGATTGTGTCCGAGGTTCGTGGAGGTGCATTAAATGTTTCAGTTTCTCGTGTTGGTAGAGCGACATCCATAAATGCGCGCCACAATGGACTAATAACCAGTCCAGATATTTCACTCATTGAACGATTGTCGTTGTTTCCTGCCCACGCCCCCACAACAAGATTGGGGGTGTATCCTATGACCCACACATCACGCTTGTCGTTCGTGGTACCGGTCTTTGCTGCCACATCTCTTCCAGGGAAGTAGAGTGGTGAGTTGGCACCGAAGAGCGGGGTGCGCGCTTCGTTGTCGGAGAGGATGTCAGATATTTGAAGCGCGACGGTTGGGTCGAGGACCTGTTTAGATGACGGTGTGTATTCTTCCAAAACATTTCCTTCAGAGTCTTCAATACGGAGAACACTACTCAGTTCGTGTCGAATCCCCTCATTTGCAAAAGCTCCATAGGCACCAACCATTTCGAGAAGTTTGACTTCACCACCACCGAGTACAAGGGTGAGCCCATATTGGTTTTGGTTGGTGAGTGTGGTTATCCCAAGGTCACGAGCCATTTTGATAGAGGCGGGGATACCTGCGAGGTAGAGTGCCTTTACCGCGGGGACGTTGAGGGATTGCGCGAGGGCATTTCTGAAGGTGACAGGCCCACGGAACTTGTGGTCGTAGTTGTCGGGGGAGTAACAGCCATCGTCTGAGGTGAAATTGTCGGGCTCACAAGCAGTCGAGAATTGTGTCTTGAGATCAAAGACAACAGTTTCGGGGGTGTACCCCTTCTTAAATGCAGTTGCGTACACGAAGGGTTTAAATGATGACCCCGGTTGGCGTTCTGCAAGTGCGATATTGAAGTTCCCATCAATCTCCTTGTCGAAGTAGTCGCGAGAGCCAACCATGACAAGAATTTCGCCATTGGTAGGGTCAGTTGCAACAAGGGATGCATTCTCGGCATTGTATGTTTTTGCATTGAAGAGTGCTTTTTCTTTTACAATGTCCTCAGCTTTCTCCTGCAGTTCCCAATTGAGTGTGGTGATTACCTTAAGACCTCGCTCTGCGAGAGATTCTTCACCATATTTTTGGGTAAGGTAATCACGTATGTAGAAGACAAAATGAGGTGCGCGAATCCCTGTCGCAACTTGCGGTTTGAACTCAACACGTTCATTTTTTGCCGTATCAAATTCTTCCTGTGTGATAAATCCGTGTTCGAGCATTTTTTCAAGCACGAGATTTTTTCGCTTCTCGAGATCGTCGATGTGACTTCCATAGGGCGAGTAGTATGTCGGGAGTTGTGGTAGTGAGGCGAGGTACGCCGCCTCAGAGAGTGTGACGTCTGACGCTCGCTTTCCAAAGAATGAGAGGCTTGCTTCCTCGACACCGTAAATAGTTCCCCCGTACGGAGATTCATTGAGGTAGTGGGCGAGGATCTCTTCCTTGGTCAGTACCTGCTCAAGACGGAAGGCAAGAATGGCCTCTTTAATTTTTCGCGTCAGGGTCTTCTCATGTTGGAGGATAGAGTTTTTGATTACCTGCTGGGTAATCGTCGAACCACCTGCTCCACTAAATGGCCCGCCCCCTTTTTGGATATTGGTAATCATTGAGCGGAGGATGGCGAGCGGGCGGACTCCGGCATGTTCAAAAAAAGTATCGTCTTCAATAGCAACCGTAGCATTCTTAATGTGGCGGGACATGTTTTCGTAGGGGACTATCGTGCGACGTACATCTTGGTGGAGGTCGTAGAGGAGAATCTCACCCGTGCGGTCATAAATCTTGGTTGATTGCTGGACGCGCCGTTCCTCAAAGGAAGAGAGGTCGGGTATGTCGAGGGTGGCAATCCAGACGAAAAGCGCACCGACGCCAATGAGGCCGAGTACAAAAATACCAATAAGAATATCAACAAGAAATTCTTTCGTGTGCTTCTTTATCCATGTAGTTATTTTCGCCATATTGCCAATAGTAGCACTGTATTGTGTATATATAAATATGACGCGAGTGTGCTAAAATCGAGCATACGACACTATGAAAATAAACACCGACGCACAAAAAATAGAAGAACTCCTTACGCGCGGAGTTGATGAAGTTATTCATAAAGAGGCTCTTCAAAAAAAGCTTCTCAGCGGGGAACAACTCCGGGTGAAACTCGGCATCGACCCAACGAGTGCAAACCTCCACCTCGGGCGTTCCATACCACTCCTTAAACTCCGCGATTTCCAAGAGTTGGGACACCAAGTAGTTTTCATCGTCGGTGACTTCACGGGAATTATCGGAGACACATCCGACAAAGACAGTGAACGCCCAATGCTCACCCGTGAAGCAGTTGAGGAAAACAAAAAAACATACTTTGCCCAAGTTTCAAAAATTCTCGATATTGATGCCGTAGAGTTCAGGTACAACTCTGAATGGCTTGAGGGGCTTACCTACCGAGAGATTGGTGAGCATGCAGACCTCTTCTCAGTTTCAGACTTCATTGCGCGTGATAACATCAAACGACGTCTTGATGCAGGGAAGCGTGTCTCGCTCCGAGAAATGCTTTACCCGCTTATGCAGGGGTATGACAGCGTTGCAATCAAAGCCGATGTGGAGCTTGGGGGGACTGACCAGCGATTCAACATGCTTGCGGGAAGGGTGCTTCAACCACACTTCAAACAAGAACCGCAGAACATCCTCATGACCCCGCTCATCAACGGAACCGACGGGAGGAAGATGAGTTCGAGTTGGGGGAACACCATCAATCTTCTTGCACCAGCAGTCGACATGTATGGGAAGGTGATGAGTATGCAGGACAGCGAGATTGTCACCTATTTCACCATGTGCACACGAGTACCGCTTTCGAAGGTTGCTGAGGTACGCGAAGCCCTTGGTGGCGAAGCGAACCCTCGTGATGCAAAGATGGAGCTCGCCTTTGAAATAACCCGAATGTACCACGGAGAGGAGGGAGCGAAAGAAGGGGAGGCGTATTTCCGAGAGACCTTCCAACAAAAACAAGTTCCTGAGGACGTCATTGAGATTAAGGGTGATTATATCGAAGCACTCGTGCAGGCGGAGGTGGTTGCTTCAAAGAATGAACTACGGCGCCTCCTCGAGGCAGGTGGAGTTCGTGACGCAGAGACTGGAGAGAAGCTTACCGAGATGCCAGTATCTGTCTCAGAGCCGAGAGTCCTTAAAATTGGAAAGCGGAGGTTTGTGAAGCTGATGCCATAACAATCAATGGAAACCCCGCGCCGTAGACGCGGGGTTTCCATTTTTATTTTCTAACAAGCTTAACAAGATGGCGTCTCCTAGTCATACTGTTACCGATCTTGCTGAATTTCCCAAACTCAACCTCAGCGAGCTCTTCGATATCAAACATCTCTTCGAATGTTGTAATAATATCTTCATTCGACAAGACGTAGGTGACTGTGTCTGAGTCTGGATTTAAAAAAATCTTTTGCCCTGCGAATACTGGATCCCTTTCGCTAAAGCAACTGATTAAAACCTTTGCGCCTCTTTTTGCTACCCTCGCTAATGATTGCGCATACTTCTCCCTGTCTTCAGGTTTGATGTGGTGTAACAAAGATATGTCGATAATGAACTCGAACATCTCTGGGTTTCTTACGTCTAAAACGGAGTCGAGTTCTAATGCGCAACCCACCTCAAATCGCAGATTGCTCTTCTCAAACTTTTTTCTTGCCTGAATAACTGCTTCTTCTGAAAAATCCACCGCCACCACATCGAAACCACTGGTGGCTAAATAATTTGCGTAATTCCCTAAGCCACAACCAACATCAAGAGTTTTGCACGGCTTTACCCAACCAGACTCTATCATTTCAGTAAACCATGTTGGGATTTCTTCGAAATTCCAAGGAATATTTTCGGGTTTCGATTCTTTGTATATTCTATCCCATTTGGGTGCATTGCCTCTTTCTTTCGGTGTTTCCGGAGTTGCTTGAGTACTCGGTTCTGCATTTTTTGCCCATCCTGCTGACTCCCCTGAGTTTCCATTCTTCATATAAAACACATGTTATCATAGTAACCCTACAGCAACAAAAGCCCTCGACATTTCTGTCGAGGGCAAAGCTTCAACCGAAAGCATTGATGAACTGCGCCAAGACACGCTCCCTTTCCTGAGTTGTCCTACCTTCAAGTTGAAGGTCGATGTTTGGCTTACAAAGCTGCGTAATGATGCTGTCGTCATCCTTTTCGAACCCCAACAGGCGATACCCCTCTTCGTGGAGGACACACGTGCCATTCCCTTTGATGGAAGTACAGCATGTTCCCCAGAAAGTTCTAGATTCTCCAAATAAGCCTATATTTTTTAAGGTGATGGATTCCCTCATTCCTACCTTGAAATTGGGTTTGTACTCAATTAACTTCAGAGACCGTTCGGCATACTGCTCATGGTGAGATTGCGTATACCACGGCCGTAAGGCACGTGATCTTGCAATTCTTTCCTCGGAACTCTTAAAGCCTACTTGTAAGGAAGCCCCGCCAAACCAGTATCTTTCGCAAATTTTCCTTCCGTCCACGATAAACTCTCTTTCATCTTCGCGGCCGTAATTCACTAACATACCCTTCTCTCTATTGAAGTAGGAGAATTGGTAGCTCATTGCGACCTCGATAAACTGCAATACTAGTTCAAATTTGTCCATGACTGTCTCCTCGGTATTGTGCGGAAGGATTTGCGGTGGATGTAAGGTGCTTTACTTCTGCTTATAGAATAGTATAGTGCGAAATATTAAACAATAGAAAAAAGATGAGTAAAGTTATGCCCATAAAACCTTATAAAATATGGCTATTTTTGCCACTATGGAAAAGATAATGCTGTGAAATAATTTTCACAGCATAGATATTTGTGCTACTCTATGAGTATGCATACCCTTGCGAGCCATTTCGACACTTTGCCACTCAATGAGAAAGAGAAGCATGTCTTGGCCGCGCTCTATGAGCGTGGGCCCATATCTGTCTCACGTCTGGCTATTATTGCCAAGACCGAACGCACTCTTACCTACAAGATCGTTAAGGAGTTGGAACGTAAGGGCTACGCCCACTCTATTAAAATGGACAAAGGCCTTGTCTTTAAGGCCCAAGACATAGAGACGATCATTTTTCAACAAGAACGAGGGCTCAAGCAACTACGCAGTGCTGTAAGGTATATAGAAGAAAAACGTAATACGAAGCCTGAGGCTACCGACCTTATCGTGTTTGAAGGCGATGAGGGTATTCGCAAGGCGCTCTACTATGGAATGGAAAATGTCTCTAACAAGGAAATGCTGGGTATATATGGGGGTACTTTTGAGCAGGAATTTATCCCGATATTAAGTGAACGGCACCGCTTCAATAAAATACACAATATCTGGAGCAGGATCATATATCCTCAGAAATCTGAAGCCGTAGAAGATTTCATGATCAGGGCAAAAGAGAATGGGTACGACACAGAATGTCGTATTGCTCCTGCACATAGCGCATTAGTGCAACAAGGGCTCATCCACACCTCTCTCGAAATATTTCAAAATAATCTTAAGATATACTCATTCTCACAAAAGCGCGCAATCGTTATCACCGACTCACAGGCGGTTGATATGGAACGGCTTATTTTCACGATGGTGTGGGAGAGCGCCAAAGAGATTTCTTAGAATAGAGCGCATCCAGGGCCTTCTATACGATTTCAGCCAACGCTATTATCGAGGCAGCAGGGTTGTCAGCTTCTTTAACTAGACAATCAAAAGCACCTGCCACAGTAGCGCAGGTAATATAAGCTAGAGACAATAACCGACCACCGGACACAAAGTCCGGTGGTCGGTTATTGATTACATCTCGTCATGATCATCGAACGAGTCGTAGTCCATGTCTTCATCATCTTCCTCCTCCTCTTCAAAAATTTTTGCAGGATCTTCTGCGCCCGCTTCCTCGTTTCCATCGACGAGGGTTTCAAACACATCCGCCTTGAGAAGTGGGTCGAGTTCTACGAGGAGTGCTTCGTCGTCGAGATCGTCAGCATCAAGCTCCTCAAGGATGGCGTCATCAAGCGCCTCTCCTATTTCTTCTTCCTCTTCTTCCTCTTCAAGAATATCTGATACGTTGTGTTCTGCAAAAAAGATCATATGAATACGGATTTGTTACATTAATTTATTAAGGTCTTTTGTATCAAAAGTTTGTACATTCTGCAACCCATAGAAGATGGTGATAAATACTCCTACCGCCCATGATGGGCCAAAGTGGTGATTCCCACAGCAATAGCGTCATATTCATCATCGTGCGCTGTGTGGGGGACATTGGGGACGAGACGTTTTACCATGTCAATGACGGCACGCTTGTCGCTCTTCCCGTACCCCGTCACTGCCACCTTTATTTCTTGGGGGCCAAACTCATAGACGGTACATCCTCGCTGTTTCGCAAGGAAAAGAATGATACCACGTGCCTGTGCAACTCCAATGCCCGTCTTTATATTTTTGTTGAAAAAGAGGGTCTCAACCCCAATTGCATCGGGGGTATGTTCGTCGAGAAGTTCCGTCACTCGTGCGCCAATGGTAAAAAGCCGTTCGGGGAGCGCATCTGCTTTATCCGTTTCGACGCAGGTCGAGTAGATGAGGTGCTCTTTCCCGTTTCGCATTTCAAGCACAGCAACACCGAGACGGTCATATCCAGGGTCTAATGCGAGAACTTTCATACGAGTACTATACCAAGAATATTCACCAAAATCTCTACATTTTGTTTGGTATACTAAACGCTATATGCATGAGGGTTATACATATATAAAGGCAGTTTCTGGTGACGGTGATAAGCCTGTGGAGAAGCACGAGCAAGCAATTTCCTCTTTCGAACGTCACCGTGAAATGTATGAACAATACGCGGGATATAGTATTGCAGTGAAGCCGGCGCCAGAAGGCCTCGACACTTTTGCGTTTGACCTTGAGACAAACACAATATACCTCAATGATAAATTTTATGCGCTCCTCGGGTATCCCGAAGAAGGGACTTCCTTTGCAACGTTCCATGAAATTGAGCATTTCAGAGAGAAGCTCGCACTCCTCAAAGAAAAGGACGGTGCGTATGTGTTTGGACAGTATCTTGAGAAACTTGATACAAAAGCCTCACCTCATGCAGGTGCATATGGTGTTATGGACAACTGCATCAGCGACATTCGCCAGAATGGAGCGGTCGTTGCTCGTACTCACGCGGGCTTTGACACTATTGAAAAGCAGTTATATAGGGACGTACAATTTCCCGATGTAGATTTCATGAAGGAGGGAAACAATAAACCGCTCCACATCCAGCTCCCGTATGCAATTCTCAATGAGTATCGGTCAGGAAGAGTATGCGTTGTTGATGAGCGCGTGCGAAAGGTGATTGATGAGCTCCAGCACACCACGCTTCCAAATGGGAAAGTCGTCGATCTTCTCGCTCTCATGACAAACCCCGATCCAAAAGTAGTCTCCATGTCGAAGCGTCTCCTCATACAAGATACGTATGTGTGGCCACGTATGCTTGAGCTCCTTGAAGAAGATTTGAAAGAAGCACAAAAGAAAAAAGAAAAAGATGATGAGGGCGAGGGTAAAAAAGGCGGAGAGGAGAATAAAGGTGGTAAAGGTCAGGAATCAAAAAATAATCCATCACCACAAAATGGTGTTGGACAACCACAAGAAAATCCAACTCCCAATGAGGTATTCAAGAAAGCCTATGCCGAAGCAGGGAAACGTGTACCAAATGCGACGTCTGTCGATGCTCAAAAAGAAGCATTAAAGAAATGGGTACAAGAAAACGGAAGCGAAGAAGACCGCGTGAATAAAGCGCTCGCCGAGCGACTGGGAGTGAAGAAAGAAGAAGTGAAAGCGTATAAGGATATTGCACGTTCGCTCAATGCGCCGAATCCAGAAACCCACGAGAGTGTCATTGATGACCTTGAGAAGGTTATTCGCAGGATTATCAGCAGGAGGCTTAAAGAAAAACATAAACCCCGATATCCTGTCGAGGAAGGGGATGAACTTGTCGACCCCGCAGGGTGGCTCGCTGAGGTGCGTGGTGGAAACTTTGAACCAAAGGTCTGGGAAGATACCGAGATTAAATTAGAGAAGTCAAAGAAGTGTGGAGATGTGGAGATAACACTCGTCTGTGACCGTTCGGGGTCAATGAAAGGTGAAAAGCAACGAGAGCAACAAAAGGCCCTCGTGCTCTTCATGGAAGCACTCAAGCGATTCAATGACGTGCTTGACGATGAAGAATCTCGTGTAGAGAAGCCCCTCACCATACAGTCAGAGATATACACATTCCAAGCAGATAGTACGGACGGCGTTCCCGTTAAGAAAATGGGAAAGGTGCTCACCGAGAAGGAGCGCATCCTCAGTTCTGCAAAAGTCGCCACGACGCCAGGGGGCTCAACGACAGACTTTATTTCGCTTGAGGCTATTACCAAAAGCATTGTCCCAGAAACGGTTGAAAAAATTAAGGAAGGCGAACTCAGGAAGATCGTCATTGTATTCACTGATGGTGACTCAGATGACTCAAGTCGTGTCCATACAGTTTGTACTGCACTGAGGAAACAGGGGGTTGTGGTGATTGGTGTTGGTATCACTGAGGCGGGGAAGTCTGCACTCACTACCTACGCACCAAAAGCAGTGCTCGCAGAGAGGACAGAAGATCTTCCGAAAGTACTTGCTGATATATTGAAAGAAATATTGGCTGATGTGTAATTGAGAGGAATAATGACATGATATACTAACCGCATGAGTGAAAAACTAAACTTTCATAAACTCCATGAAGAGCGAAATGTGCTTCGCAATCTCGACGATGCAGGGGAGCTTTCTTCAGATGTTGAACAAGATCACAAGTATGCGATAGAGGGAGTTCATCGATCATTTCAGGTCAGAGACCACGGGGGACTTTCTGGAGCAAAGCAAGAACTCAGGCGACAGAAACAACAATTTGAAGGTGGGTACGTCACCGACTGGACAACTATCCGCGCATCGTTAGGAAATGAAGCATCACACCTCCTCGATACTGTAGAGAAGAAGTCTGGTGCACTCACCAGTCTCATCCAGTCTCGTGCAAAAAAGCTCCGTGAGATGAATGGAAATCCAAAGAAGACTGAGCTCTATAAAGCACTCATTCAGGCCATTGGAAGTGATCTTGTTGCAAAAGAAAATGAGCTCCATGAGCTTGAGGCAGAGCACCCACATATCTTCCGTATCAAAGACCTCCTCGCGTACCGTGAAGGACTCTTCGAGGAGGGGCATATTGCAGAAGTGCCATCGGTACAAGTGTATCTTAAGAAAATAGAGGAAGCGATGATTGAGGGGAAACCAATGTTCCTCCATGGACCAACAGGCACAGGCAAGACCTCGCTCGCCATTCGTACCGCGAAGGTGCTCACGGGCAAAGAACCAGAAATCGTGTACTGCAACCCCCAGACGAAGGAGAGTAACATCTTCGGAAAGACGGGTGTCGGGATTGATGAAAAAACCGAGAAGCAAGTGACTCAGTTTGACTATGGCCCTCTCGTGCGCGCGATGAAAGAAGGACGTGTGGTCATTTTCGACGAGTTCACCGCACTCCCCAAGGACATGATGGTGATGCTCAAAGGTATTATGCATGCTCGTGTGGGTGATACGCGCACCATCCCCGGAGATGGTGAGGTGCCCATCGCACCAGGGTTCCAGATGATTTTCACTGCAAACCTGAAGTCAGAGAAGAACGAGGAGCGTCAAGACATTCCTCCTGAGATGGCAAACGAGTTTGCTCAAAACAATCTTGAGGTGAAGTACCAGTCAGTCGATGAGTCATACGACATCATGCTCGCACGCCTCATGAGTCGTGAAGGTACTATCTCCATGTCGCCGTACGATATGGAGGTCACCTTGCCAAAGTTTTGTCAGGCAATAGCCGAGATACAGCGCGCATATACCGACAAAGTCGAGAGTGACATGGGCGGAAAGGAGGGACTAAAGAAACTCGTCTTTAACCAGCGCACCGTGGAAAACATCCTCTCCCGCTGGCATACGAAAGAGGTGAAGGGCGAGGAAGGTGACTTCGTCACCTTCCTCGACGAGCAACTCTCAATTCCGCTCACCTTCCGTGAATACTCAGAGAAAGATAGAGTACTCACTGCAAAGATACTCGCCCGTCACGGTCTCCTCTCGACCATCGACCCAGTCTCTCTTGGGCTTTCCAGTGACGTGTTTTCATTTAATGCAAAATCGGGTGATGGTAATGTGGAAGAGTCAGACCAACGAGAGCAGTACACACTTCCCAACATTGCGGGTCTTGATCCTTTCGAAAGACGAGGGGGAGAAGGACGTGAGGACATTGATGCGCTTGTGGATGCTATTGAACCCCCACACACAACAGAATCTCCTAACGATATCAATATGCATCTCAAAGCGCTCGGCTCACCCGCCACGGTCGACATCTCTATCGAAAGAGGTCTCTTTACCTTCAGTATTGACGCCATCATCGAAGCCAAACTCAGAACCCCAGAAGGCGCAAAGAAAGCATTCATCGAAGCAGACGGTGGGAGTGCATCTAACCCGTGGGATGGTTTCTTCGATACCACGGTAGACACATGGGAACCACTTACTAAAACAACCCTCGATACCTGTATTGTCTCGCACGGTCAGACTACACAAGCACAGAGAGCACAACTCGTTACCCACATGGAATCACTCGGCTATCGTCCTCCCACTCGTACCGAACTCCTCGCACTTGCCATCACCCGTCCCGATCTCAATAAGATACCCGACAGATACCTCACCACCTTGAAGGAATATTCTCTGGGCGGTCGTCTTCAGGCTCCGTACTTCCTCCTGTACGACTCGGAGCGCAGGCTCAATGCGAACGACGTCTCGAATGACTGGTATGGCAGGAGTCGCTTTCTTTTCGTCCGCAAGACTTAGCGCTTTGTACTGAGTCAATACGCTTTGGGCTTTAAATACTTGTTTTTGTTTCGCTCAAAAATATCACGATGCGCTATACTTGTGAGTGAGAGTAGATAGTGTATACACGGTCATGGCTTTGTATCATCGAAATCAGTGAGCGTACGGTCAGAATTTCTGTTACCGAGGTCCGACCTCGGTAATATCGAAAGTGCACCGTCCGTTTCTTCAAAAAAGAAATTCACTTGGCGCATGTATGTTGGGCATTGTGATGCCAACTTAAATACAACACATGGTTGCGACTGTGTGTGGTGGACTGCATGCATACATGCGAAATCTCTGGACGGTAATCTTCAGGCTCCGTACTTCAACCTGAACGACTCGGAGCGCAGGCTCAATGCGAACAACGTCTCGAATGACTGGAATGACAGGAATCGCTTTCTTTTCGTCCGCAATTCTATTTCTTTTCTCTCGCTATACACGGCGGGAGTTTTCTTTTTGAGAGATAACCTGATTATGCCACCCTCCAAGCATCTTCCCGATTTCAACGAGCTTGTCGGTGAGTGCGATGTATTGTTTCGTCTCCATAATGTGTGCATGTTCGGCAACACGGAGAAGGATTTTTGCGGTGTCGAGTGATTGCAGGGATTTCTGTATGTGCAAAGCTTTTTGTTCTATAGGAACAAAAAGTGCGGAAGATGCATATTGAATAACCTCGCAGAGCAATGTGTCAATTTTGGTACCGAGAGAATATCGGTGCACTTTGGGGAAGTGTATGATGTACGTATGCCAGAGAGAATACGCAACCTCAAGTTTGAGAATTACCGAGGGGACAGGTGCGGGGGGGGGGTAGACTTCATTGTACTGAGTATAGCATTTCTCCTCGTACCCCATTCACCGCTTCTTTTGAGAGCGTTGTCACAAAAGAAAATCTTTATCGCGCGTGGAATGATTTTGTACGCGGAAAGAGACATCGTCAAGACGTAAACGCATTTGCACTTCATCTTTCCGACAACCTTTATGACCTCTATGTTGAACTTGTATCTCAAAAGTACGTACATGGCACATATGAGGAGTACACCGTCTATGACCCAAAGAAACGTGTCATTCACAAAGCATCGGTACGAGATAGAGTCGTCCACCGACTTCTATACAACTCACTCTACCCGCATTTTGACAAACGATTCATCCATGATTCATATAGTTGCAGAGTAGGAAAGGGAACACACAAGGCACGAGACCGTTTTCGACGTTTTGCAAATCAGGTGAGTCGTAACTACACACGGCCGTGCTCCGTACTCAAGTTCGATATCAAAAAATGTTTCGAGAGTATCAATCAGGAGATACTTAAAAGATTGATGCGAGAATACATTGAGGACGAACACCTCAACAGACTCATTGAGGTGGTTATTGATAGTTTTGGGAAGGGGCTCCCCCTTGGTAACCTCACCTCACAACTCTTTGTGAATGTGTATCTCCACGAACTCGACCACTATGCAAAACAGACACTCAAAATACCGCACTACATACGATATGCAGACGACGTGCTTGTGGTGCATGAGTCATCAGAATTTCTGAGAGAGGTCTTTACAGAAATTGATAGGTTTCTTTCAACTCTGCTCTTGCTTCATACACACAAAACACGCATACAGAGTTTGTATAGTGGTGTCGATGTGCTCGGGGAGGTGTTTTTCGAGAAATATAAGCGTCTCCGACGAAGTACCGAGCGAAGGGAGAAGAGGAGACAATTACTGATCAAAAAAGCGTGTCAAAATCCTTCCATTTTGGTTAACTGATTTTAAAACAAATCATTATGCGAACCGATATTTATCATGAGAAGGAGAAGTTCTTCATCGATAATCTGATATACCAAGAGTAGGTCTCCCTGTGCGTGACATTCACGATACTCCGCATATTCACCATGAAGCTTATGATCTCTATACGATGAAGATAGGCTTGTGCCTAAAGCAATTAATTTGATGGTGTCCTGAATATCCTGTTGTGTAGATTTTTTCAAACCACCACGCACTAATTTTCGGAATGATTTTGAAAACTTTTTGCTGTACCGTACTCGATACATACTCAATCAGTTTCCTTCATTATATCTTCAAACATCTTTGATACGTCTGTGTAACTCTTTCCATGCTTCCGTGCCCACGCAACCTCCTTATCCCATTCTTCCCTGATCTCACGAGGAGTACGAGATGGTTTAAAGGGGATTCCTTGCTCAATAACAACCTGATTGAGAAACATTTTCACCGCACTCGACATATCAAGCCCAAGAGCAGAGAGTGTCTTCGTTGCTTCTCGCTTTGTTTTTTCTTCGATGCGTATATTTAATGTAGTCATAGATATAGCGTATTCCTATGTGCGCACATTGTCAATACAGTGTATGTACATAAATAAAGAGCAAATCAATTTAATAACGTACGTTTGACTTGTACAACTGAATTGTATACAATATCCAGCATGATTAAAACAATACAGGCATCTGATTTGCGCAGTAATTTTAAGGATGCGCTCACTCATATTAAAAAGACAAAGAAACCACTCGTCATTACCGAACGTGGCATCCCTACGTCTGTGCTTGTCGATATTGATGCGTATGAAGATTATCTTGCAGAGCATGAACCAGAGCTCATTGCTTCGGTGAAGAAGTCTCGCTCGGAGTACGGGAAAGGGGAGGTCTTTTCGTTTACAGACGTATTTGGATCTATTGAGTAACCATGGCGTACACGATCCTTATCCCAAAGACGGCACGAAAGGATATTGATGCACTTGATTCGGTTATTAAAAAGCGACTCGGGAAGAAATTGCTTCATGTTGCGAGTCTTGACGACGTCGCTTCGATTGCAAAGAAGCTCGAGGGAGAAATGGTTGGCGAATACCGTATTCGCATGGGCGACTACCGCGTCCTCTTTGATATTGATAAGAAAAACCTCATCATCGTCCGTGTGCAACATCGAAAGGACGTGTATCGGTAGTCTACAGTAGCAAGGCGACGCCTTGCTACAAACTATTCAGTCGTATGAGTGTCTGCGGTAGTGAAGACATCTTGGACGTCGTCGTGTTCCTCGAGGGCTTCGGTGAGGATGGCGAGCTTTTCTCCGTCTTCATCACTTAAGTCTGCGGGCATGTTGGGGGAGTATCCCTCGTGTGTTTTTGTGAATGCCCACGCTGACGAACCACTTGCGCCGAGCGCATAGCCGAGCTTGCTGAGCGTGTGGCGTATCTCGGGAGTGGTGCGGTTGGGGTTGTCCGTCACTGCGGTGATGAGCATAGCGACGCCACCAGGGCCATAGGTCTCATAGAGTACTTCAGAGAGCGTTGAACCGTCGGTGCCACTTCCTTTCGCGACTGCACGCTCGATGTTCTCCTTTGGCATTGAATCTTTCTTTGCCCGCTCAATGACCGCAATGAGTCCTGGTGAAGACATATTTCCTCCAGCCTTTCGCGACTCCATAGTGATGGCACTCGCATGCTTTGAAAATACTTTACTCTTCTGCCCATCTGTCTTCGCTTTTGCGTGTTTAATCTGTGACCATTTATTATGTCCTGACATATTGATTTTGAATTACGTAGATAGTGCGTATTATACCCAAATTTTGGAACCACGACAGGTGTGTTGTTTGTGTGACGCGCATAAACACCAAAACCCAAAAGCAATGCTTTTGGGTTTTGGTGTTTTACTATGCTCACCCAGTGTGGGTTCCGCAAGTCATGCAAACAGCACACCCGTCGTGGCCTATGATTTTAAATGTGCATACGCCAAACTTGAGGAGATTCGCCCTCGGGGAGTGCGTTCGATGAGGCCTTGGCGGATGAGGTAGGGTTCGAGGACGTCTTCGATTGTTGACATCTCTTCTCCTGTGGCTGCAGCCATAGTGTTGAGCCCTACTGGACCACCATTGAACTTGTGGATGATGGCGAAGAGAAGTGCTCTGTCGGGGCCGGTGAGACCGAGTGTGTCTATTTCGAGGAGGTCGAAGGTCTTGTCGATGATGTCATTGCTCAAATCAGTACCCTCGAGTTGCGCAAGGTCGCGACAACGCTTCAAGAGATAGTTTGCAGTGCGCGGTGTTGCGCGACAACGCTTCGCAATATGTGCAAGGGTCTCATCGTGCACATTCACACCAAGAAGTTCTGCCGAGCGCTTGAGGATGTGCGCGATTTCATCATCGGTATAAAATTCTAATCGGAATGTTCCCCCTGAAAAGCGAGAGCGAAGCGGGGAAGAAAGTAGTGACATGCGCGTGGTCGCTGCGACGAGAGTGAATGGTGGAAGGTCGAGCTGGACAGTGCGCGCTGAGGGGCCTTTTCCAATAATAATATCGAGCACGCCCGATTCCATTGCGGGGTAGAGGACTTCCTCAATAGATTTACTGAGGCGATGAATCTCGTCGATGAAAAGTACGTCACCCGGTGAGAGGTTGGTGAGGATGGCAGCGAGGTCGCCAACGCGCTCTATCGCGGGACCAGAGGTTGTCCGCATGTTAGTGCCGAGCGTCTTTGAGATGAGGTGGGCGAGGGTCGTTTTTCCAAGTCCCGGAGGCCCATAGAGCAGAATGTGCTCCGCGGCGTGTCCACGTTCACGGGCTGCGGTAAGCAAGATACGGAGGTTTTCCTTCGTTTTTGCCTGTCCAACATACTCCTCCCAGCTCTGGGGACGGAGTGTCTGATCGAGATTGCCCGATGAATCGCGCTCGATTGGTTTGTGGGTGTCGCCCTGTGTATTCATGGCTGTATTGTATATGAATCCCGTTAGAAGGAACAGGGTGTCCAATTTAAGGTATTCAACAGTGTAAAAAAGTGGGAGTTAGAGTCTTCTAACGGGATGAAAAAGGGGTGAATGGGAGGGGGTTGACAAAAATAGTCACTGTGCTATTATGTCGGAGTATCGTTCATTACATTCGGGGAACCGGATGTTTCTTTTTTAGACAGATTTTAGGATTATCGAACTGATAACCCTTTACGCAATACTTGATACTCAGAGCGAGGGTACTTTGGTACTCGCCTTCGAGCGTGACCACTGAGGTACGCCTTAGTTTTGGAGTGTCACTTCTTACGGAAGCTATTGCGTCAAGGGTTATAAGTTTGATCTCTGAATGAACGATGAGCGCGTGCTCAATAACATTTCGAATATAGCATGATGAATTCGCTTCGTCTTCTTGACCACAAGGGAGAGGGATGTCATAGCGTATACAAAAGGGCGCCCGCTTCGCGGGCGCCCTTTTGCTTTGAGTCTTAATAAATCCGGAGACAGTATTTGCTCCAACCAAAAACATATTCTAAAACTTGCAAATCCAAGACGCAGAGTCGAGGGGTCGTGAGTCGTATATGGCATACGATGAACGTCACCTCGGCGAATGCAACGCAGGATTTGCGGGTTTTGGGATATGTTTAATCATCTATATGGTAAAAATCTAGTACTCGTGACACCTCATCCAGAGAGGTTGTCCCCGAAAGGACTTTGTAGAGTGCGTCCTGTTGCATGGTGGGGATGCCCTGTGGCTTCGCTACTTCGAGAATTGCCTGTTCGCGTGTGTCGTTGAGGACTGCGTTTTCAACTGCGGAGTCGACACGGATTGCTTCGAAGACACCGATGCGTCCCTTATATCCATTCATGCTACATGCCTCACAGCCCTGCGCATCGAAGATGGAGTGGATTGCAACTGGTGTCCCCAGTATTCGCTGAAAAAGCTTTTGCTCTTCAGTGGTAATGTCACGTTCCTTTTTGCACTTGGTGCACAGGGTACGAACCAGACGTTGTCCAAGGATGAGATTGATAGCACTTCCAATCATTCGTGAATCAACACCGATATCGATAAGTCGTGCGAAGGCGCCCGCGGCGCTGTTGGTGTGGAGGGTTGAAAAAACGAGGTGTCCGGTGAGCGCTGCATGAATTGCTGTCTCAGCCACTTCACGGTCGCGGATTTCACCAATGAGAATGACGTCGGGGTCTTGGCGCAACATGGAGCGGAGCCCTTCTGCAAAAGAGTACTTGTCACTTACTTGTGTCTGCACAATGCCGGGGAGTTTGTATTCAACAGGGTCCTCGAGCGTGAGTATTTTGAGTTCGGGTGTGTGAATGTGGAGGAGGAAAGAGTAGAGTGCAGAGGTCTTTCCCGAACCAGTCGGTCCAGTCGTAATGATGGCACCGTTGGGACGCTTGAGCTCATTCATGAGGACTTCATGGAGTGTGGTGTTGAGTCCCAAATTTTCAATTCTGAAGCTCGATGCGTCTGGGTCGAGGAGGCGCATCACAATAGATTCTCCCTGTGCCCCTGGTATGACCGATGAACGAACTTCCACATTGCGCGGGCCGACATCAAAGGTGAATCTTCCGTCCTGTGATTCTTTTTTAATATTGAGTTTGAGTCCAGAGAGAAGTTTGAGTCGAGAAATAATGTGAAGCGAGATCTCCTTTTCAACAGTGCACACATCAAAGAGTACCCCATCGAGACGGTATCGCACGCGGGTCGTGGCCAGTTCAGGTTCGATGTGAATGTCGGAAGCATTGAGGGCGAGGGCGCCACCAAAAACAATTTCAATAATTTTACTCGTGCTCATCGTACTCCGTTCGTTCTGAACACGGTTGACTCGCTCACTTATATCGAGATGCGAATGAATATCTTTCATCAGGGTTTGAATCATTTCAGCATCCACATCGAGAACCCCCTTAATTTTTGCGGTCGTTTTCCCAATTTCCTTGAATCGTTCCCATGCGTGGTCGAGACTCCGCTGTGAGGTGAGGTATATCTCGGGGGTGAGACCTTTGTCGACAAGGCTTTTTAGTAAAAAGGCAGAGGCCTCGTTGTTGGTGTTTTTGAGGGCAACGGAGACGGTGTACCCATTGCGCGCAAACACAGCAAGCTCGCCACGCCTTGAGTCGCTCTCCGAAATGAGTGAGAGCGCGTCAGCGTTGAGTGGCCTGTCCCTGAGGTTCACATACTGGTATCCATAGGTGGAAGCGAGCGATGCAATAAGTCGCTCCTCTTCCTTGTGATGGAGCTCATCTACCCGTGCGTTCGTGTTGGAGTCGTTAAATTGCGTCATAGGTACATGGTATCACGAGTGATTACAGAATTAAGAGCGCATAAACACACCATGCCCGGCATATATTGTTTTTTTGAAGAGTGAGCGTATACTCACGCAAGGAAATCTGTTCAACGTATTCTGGGAGGGTACCATGACGAAACGTAACGCTAAATTCAAGCCAATTGCGCGAGTACTCGTAAGGACAGGACTTCGTCGCGACCTTTGTGCACAAATGCTCGGAGTGAGCAAAGACACCGTTTCTGATTGGGTGAAACAGGGCAATTGGTCAGTATCAAAAAGTTTTTGCACGAAGGGAATGCATATCGGTGTTGAGGGCTTCATTCGCTATAGATTCAAGGCGCTTACAGGGTACCTTTTTCATTTGATGCATGCGCGAACTGGGGATTACATTCGTAATCGGTTTATGTGTTGTGATGAGAGGGTTGCAAGGACGCTTCAATTCACGGTGTCACAGAGACTGTTTGCAGAGGTGCTTGAACGTGACCTCATATCATTCACAAAACCCACGGTTGAAAAAGAGATCACCCCTTCCCAGTCCTCGTTCTTCGTTACCTATGTTGACGCACGCTTGATTGATGTCGGCACATGTAATGTTTGTGGAATCACTGCTCCAGAACAGTTGCGGTTATGGAAAACTACCCCAGATTACTTTTGCCGATGCCATAAGCTAGCGAGGGGGAAGGAGTACTGGGATAGGTTTAATGGAGTCATGTTCGATGACCTCTTCCCCAAAATCGATGCTGGAGAAATTGCAGGGCACGAGAGGATAGGGGGAGAGCTTGAAAAAGTCCTCGTTGAAGTGGCGGGTGAGACAGTTTTTCTCACAAAAAAGCTGGCGTAGTCAGCCCCAAAACCGCATTCCTAAGAGTCAACTCTTAGGAATGCGGTTTTTCTTAGACGCCTAGTATAGTCGGTTTCAGGTCATTGACGAATGGAGTCGATGTGGTATAATATATGCAGATTAACGAACCCTAGGAGGGTGTCATGAAAAAGTACATAGTTGCAGTACTGGTCGCACTCAGTGCGACTGGATGCGCAGGAGTCCACAGAACATATGTGGAAATAACACCGGCTCCGGTGGTTCAGTACCGGAACGTGGTGGTCGTCCGCGAGGTGCGTCCTGAGGAGATGATTATCCTCAGGCGCGAACCGCTCGCTGACAGACAGGTGACCCGAATCATCTTGCGTGGATCAGGCGGTCCACGGCACCACGACTCACGCTACTGCGATGAGTACGACCCACATGCTCCCTGCTACTGGAAGCGACACATCAAATGACCGCGACTAGGCCGACCACGAGGCCGGCTTCCTAAGAGTTAACTCTTAGGAAGCCGGCCTCTTTTCATGTCCTCCCAGCTAGAAAAATAAATGCTAGAATGCTTGGACGCGTCCCGTTAGAAGTTCTGAAAATGACATATGGGATTTGTAATGCACTTATTAAGTTTATAGTATGATTTCTAACGGGATGCAAAGGAGGGAAATAAGGACGCTGTCTGAACTCGCCGATATCGCTCGTGAGGCACTCATGTCGTGTGTGCAAAAAGAAACGGCAACTGTTATTGCCCTCACGGGAGATTTGGGTGTCGGGAAGACGGCATTCACAAAAGAACTTGCGGAGATTCTCGGCGTATTACATGAGGTCACAAGTCCGACGTTTGTCATCATGAAGTCATACCCCATTTCCACTCACCCATTTTTTAAAACACTCACCCACATCGATGCGTATCGCATCGAATCGGAGGATGAGATTCGCGTACTTGGTTTTGCGGAATTACTGAAAGACCCAACACAACTCATTTGTATTGAGTGGCCAGAGAAGATTCAAAACAGCATCCCGACAGACGCCCTCACTATTTCATTTACACTTCTGCAAGATATCCGCACCATAACGTATGAGTTCTAAGAAAGAAAAAACAACAGGAGAGAAAACGTTGGTACTTCTTGATGCACATGCAATCCTGCACCGTGCGTACCATGCGCTTCCTGACTTTGCTTCACCCACCGGTGAGCCAACAGGGGCACTCTATGGTGTCGTCACGATGTTGCTTAAAATTATTGAGGAGCTAAAGCCAGACTATGTCGTTGCCTGCTACGACCTTCCTGAGCCAACGTACCGCCATGAGGTATACAAGGAATACAAAGCGGGACGCGCGAAGACAGAGGACGCACTCGTTGCCCAGATTAAGCGCTCGTACGATATTTTCGATGCGTTTGGCGTTCCGTCATATGCAGTGGCGGGGTTTGAAGCCGACGACATTCTCGGCACTGTTGTTGAGAAGATGAAGGGAGTTGAGGGGCTCCGAACCATCATTGCTTCAGGCGATATGGACACACTCCAACTTGTCGATAAAAAGAAAGTGCTCGTCTACACTCTTAAGAAAGGGATTAATGACACGGTGCTCTATGACGAGAGTGCGGTCATGGGGAGATTTAATTTTGGGCCAAAGCAGGTACCCGATTATAAGGGTCTCCGCGGTGACCCATCAGACAATATTCCGGGAATCAAAGGCATTGGTGAGAAGACGGCGACCGAACTCATCGTACATTTCAAGACGGTGGAGGGAATATATAAAGCACTCAAGAAAGATGAGGGGCTCCTCCGTGCTGTGGGCATCAAGGAGAGGATGATTGAGCTTCTGAAGACGAATGAAGAAGAGGCTCTCTTTTCAAAGATGCTCGCCACAATCAGACGTGATGTTCCTCTTGAGTTTTCACTTCCTGAGAAGATGTGGCGCGAGGGACTTGATATTGAAAAGGTCCTCACCCTCTTTGCGGAGCTTGGCTTCCGTACCCTCGCGACACGGGTAAATAATCTTTTTGGTGATGGAAGCGCTGTAAAGACACAGGATGAGACAAGTATTGAAAAAGAAGAACTTGAAAAGACGGCGCTCGCACTGTGGGTGCTCTCTTCCGATACCACAAACCCCACGTATGAGGATCTTGTGCAGTACGGGCGTGCGCATGAGTGTGCACAGTTCAGAGATATCCAGAAGCATATTTTTAATGAGCTTAAAAAGAGAGACCTCACACGGGTGTATGAGGGGATTGAGCTTCCGCTCATGCCGGTGCTTCGAGCGATGGAGAAAAATGGTGTCCGTATTGATGTGGCACACCTTCAAGCTCTCTCGGAGAAAATTCATAAAGAAATTACAATTCTCGAAGAGCGTATTTATGGATATGCGGGGAAGGAGTTTAACATCAACTCACCAAAGCAACTCGGGGAGGTGCTGTATGACACGCTTGAGCTAAAGCCAAAAAATCAAAAGCATACCGCCACGGGGCAACGTTCCACTCGTGAGTCCGAGCTTGAGAAACTCGCTGGGGAGCACGCCATCATTACGGAGATTTTGAGATACCGTGAAATTCAGAAACTTGTCTCTACATACATCGATACCATTCCCACAATGGTGGGGAGTGATGGACGGCTCCATACGACCTTCCTTCAGGCAGGAACGACGACTGGGCGCATGTCATCACAGAACCCAAATATTCAAAATATCCCCGTGCGCACCGAGGAGGGGAGGGAAATACGAAAAGCATTTGTCGCAGAAAAAGGGTACACACTCGTATCCATCGATTATTCACAGGTGGAGCTTCGTATTGCGGGGGTGCTCTCTGGCGACAAAAAGCTTATTGAGATTTTCAAGAATGGGGAGGACGTCCACCAGGGTGTTGCCTCGAGAGTCTTTGGAGTACCGCTCGAGGAAGTGACTCCCGACATGCGACGTCAGGCAAAGGTCATCAACTTCGGAATTCTCTATGGTATGGGAGTGAATGCACTTCGTGCAAATCTCGGTGAGACAACGACGCGCGCAGAGGCACAAGAATTTTTCAATGCATACTTCAACACCTTCACAAGACTCGCGGAATACCTCGAAGAGACGAAAGCATTTGCGCGCGCAAACGGGTACACGGAGACGTATTTTGGAAGACGACGATATTTCCCAGGGATGAACTCGAGTGCTCCATTCCTGCGTGCACAAGCCGAGCGCATGGCAATCAATGCTCCGGTGCAGGGGACGGCGGCCGATGTAATCCGTATTGCGATGGTTCGTATCCATGACTACCTTGCAAAGGAGCACCTCGAAGAGGATGTGCGAATGCTCCTTCAGGTACACGATGAACTTGTGTTTGAAATTAAGAATGAAAAAGTTGCCATGAGTGTCCCCGTGCTCAAGAAACTCATGGAGAACGTGCTCAGTCTCGAGGAGACACATGGAGTTCCAATTGTTGCGGAGGTGAAAATTGGTTCATGTTGGGATGGAATGCAGAAACTATAAAAATGGAAAATTTCTTTGTCAAAACTACAATTTTTTCTTCATCTTACAGATGCTGTTCAGGCTGTATGATATTTTCTTTCAGAAAAATATCGACAGCCTCTTGCGAAGCTCCAAGTATTCGCTTCTCACCATACGCCCTGTATGGCTCAATCAAAAATTTTGTTTTTCCGCGAACTTCCCTCATTTTTATAGTTTCTGAAGAGAAAGAATAATATGCTGTATATTTATTTTGGAAACAACACGGGTGAGGTACGACAAAAGGCGCTTGCGCGCGTGCATGTGTGTGCGGGGAATGATGGGCAGGTGGTGCATATCACTAGCGACGCCTACGTGGTCGGGTCGCTCACTGACCTCGCGAGTGGCGCATCACTTTTTTCAGAAAAACAGGTTTTCCTCCTCGATACACCGAGTGAACGCGCTGAGGCATATGAGGATGTTATAGCGAACCTTGAGCTCCTCAAAGAGTCTGAACATGATTTTATCCTCATTGAGCAGGCTGTCCTTGCCGGGGATAAAAAGAAGTTTTCGACACATGGTGAGGCACATGAAATTACTGCAGAAAAGAAAGACTCATTCAATACATTCTCCCTTACCGATGCGTTCTGTATGCGAGACAAGAAAACATTCTGGTTGCTCCTCATGGAGGCACGGAAGGCGGGAGTGCCCGCAGAAGAAATAATAGGAGTACTTTTCTGGCAGATTAAAATATTGCGACTCGTGGAGAAAACAAAGAGTGCAGAAGAAGCAGGACAAAAACCTTTTGTGTATCAGAAGGCAAAGCGCGCGCTCAGTAAGTTTAAGTCAGGGGAACTTGAAAAGCTCTCACGAGAATTGCTCGTCCTCTACCATGAGGGACACTTGGGGAAGGGCGATATAAACCTCACCCTCGAGAAGTGGGTGCTTACGGTGTAGGCCTTGATAGAAAACTCTGGGGATTCGCCCCTTGGGTTTTTTATTGTACGGTGAGCGCTTCTTCTTGTTGTTTCATGACGATGTCTCGATAGGTATCAATATATTTTTGGATACCCATTTGGAAGAGATGTAACCGAACGATGTTGTTTCCAAGAACAGGGCGAACGGCTTTTATTGTCGGATTAAGGAGTTTTGATTGAATGGTATGGATTGATACATCAAGTGTTTCAATATCCTTTTGATAATCACTGACTTTTTTTTGAAATAAATCTATTGTATCGCGATCGTGGTCAGTATTGAGAATGTGCGTATTTTGTTCAAGCCATCGCTCATAAGTCCCTAAAGTCACTCCGCGAAAAAACGGCTCAGCCTTGTCTTCTGAAGATTCTCCCAGAAATATCCCGCGAAAGGTGCCACTTTTCTGTGCCTCCTCGTACACCTTAAGGTAACCATCGAGCACGGCTATGTGCTCTACGATGATGTTTTTGTTTGCTTCAAAGAATGAACGAGCAAGGAGGACGCCTGCAGAAGTCCCCTCAGGGCAGTGTCCAAGACTTTCTATTTCCCCCTCAAGTTTTTTTCGTTCATTTTCATAGGACACTATTTCAGCACCTAACGCAGCAAGGGTCTCATCCCTCCTTTCTCCACTTCGTAGCGCTTCTTCGAGTCTATCGATATTTTCTGAGATTCTGGATTTCAGCACCTCAAAAGTTTGCTCCGGCTTAAGAGGTTGGTCCATATTGATAGCGTCAGGTTCTTGCATTCCGAGTATTTCATTCATAATGTTACATTATTTTTTTATTTGAGTAGGTGGCCAAAGACATTTCGGGTTGAGCTTGTGGGGAGGAATCTTCTCGGTGTTGTTTAGGATCTCCATCTCTGGTCGGCATGGTATTAATTTTTAGAATGATTTCATCATAGGCATCAATGTATTTCTTTCTCTCATCTAGTTCAAGTTCCCACATTATCTTTTTACTCACGTGTGTTTGGTACTGAGCGCTGGTTGGAGGGTTCTGTGAAATAACCAAATCGGCTTTTTTAATTTTCTCATTATATTCTACAGTCTCAGCAACCATTTCATTTCTTGCATCAATGATGGCAAGAAGATCCTCAGGGGAGCTAGTGAGTTGTTCGAGTAAAGGACCGATATTTTGTAAAATCCAAGGATCTCCAGCAGACGGTTCTTCGATAGTGGTCACCGGCTCTGGATCAACTTTTTCAGGAGCAGAAACAATACCAGCCAAAGCACCTCCCATAAAAGCCCCGCCAACAAGTGCTCCCGCCTTCCCCAAAAAGCCACGACGGGACTCATCGACATTGTTTCCATTGGGGGATTCAAATGATTGCTTCATACGTAGGTTGATTTAACGATTGATGGTACTAGTATAACGCAAAAATGTGGGTTTTTCATGGAGGGGAAATGCGTGCCCATCAGGGAATCGACCATTACTTGAACAAGCGAGTGTCTAAATAAAAGCTCGTTTTTATTTAAGACGCGAGTGCCGTTCAAGAAAGCTCTGCTTACATGGTCAGTACACCTTGTGGATATTTTTGTTCACTTCGTTTCAAAAATATCTCGCAAGGTCTTCGATCCCTGACGCACAGTCTCCCACCAGGGAATCGGTCGTTACACGACCAGTATAGGTTGTCGGTATTTCAGTTCGCTTCGCTCCTAAAATACCAGGCAACCTTTTCGATCCCTGCCCGCGAGCAACAGACGCTCCACCAGGGAATCGATCCTTACAGGATCAGTACCCGATGTGGATATTTTTCTTCGCTTCACTCGAAAAATCTCTCACATCGGCTTCGATCCCTGCCCGCGAGCAAAACATATTGCTCGCTTGGGAGGACAAATACTAAAAGCCACACTTGTGTGTGGCTTTTAGTATTTGTCCTCCCAGCAGGGATCGAACCTGCGACCTTCTCCTTAAAAGGGAGCTGCTCTACCGGCTGAGCTATAGGAGGAAAAGTGTGGGACACTTTTCCTGACTTTGACTGATATTTTTTGAGGCGGTAGCCGAAAGTAAAATATCGACAAAGTGTACAGCGCCTGTAAGGCGGCAGTGCGGTATGTGCCAGCAATTTGTGCCATCTGTGTACAAAAAGTAACAAAAATGGCGCTTCGTTGCGCAAGAAAACTATACCACATACAACCCTATTGTCTATTAACGATTTATATCGGGAGGTCAAAGGCAAAGACTCCTGCGCCGGTAATAAAGATACTGAGCGAGACAAAGAGAAGTAATACAAAAAATATTCGAGGGGGAGCGCCCGTATGGCCAAATTTCTTTGGGGCGAGTATGTGGAGTATGGAGAGGGCGATAGCAATGAGTGCTGATATCTGTGTGTAGGCTCCCGCGATGAAAAATACACCTAGAATCAATTCAAGAATTGCGGTGTAGACGGAGATGTTTGCAAAAAAACGTATGGAGGGGTTTCTCGATTTGATACGACGAGAAGCGAGGCTTATGAACAAGAAGCCGACACACACACGGAGGAGCGCATATGCAAATGGAGCAAGAAACTGAATGGGGAATAGATTGAGCATTGCTGTTTGTGGTTCATATAAGTGTACCCCGTCCGAGTGGTGTTGTTAAGAACAGGTCTGATGACAGGGAGTACGACATGTTGGGCAAATGCGCTCATGGGTGTATCATCCTCTCGATATGAAGCGGTACGCCATCCTGCACAACATCCGCAGTGCCCACAACGTCGGGTCTATTTTCCGTACCGCTGACGGAGCGGGGGTATTAAAGATATTTATTACTGGATACACTCCTGCACCAACTGACCGTTTTGGGAGAGAGAATACTGAAATTGCAAAGACGTCACTTGGAGCCACTCATACAGTCCCCTATGAGGTTGTCGAGGATATCATCGTCGTCATAAAAAATCTCAAAGAAGCAGGGACGCAGATTGTCGCTGTCGAGCAAACAGAACGAGCGATTGAATATACGAAGTTCGAACAGACAGGAGACGTTGCGTTTATTTTTGGAAATGAAATTACTGGTGTGGAGGAAGAAGTACTCGAAGTGTCAGATGCACATATACAGATTCCGATGAGCGGAACAAAGGAATCGCTCAATGTCTCAGTGTGCGCGGGGATTGTGCTGTTCCATTTTCGGGATGTTGTGGCAGTTTCGTCATGATGGAGTAAAATTACATTCAATATGAACCATGGAAAAATAATCGCTGTAGTAGGCGGACCTCGATCGGGGAAGTCGTTCCTCGTCAGTCGCATCGCTGAGTATTATAAAGGCATCGCAATTCTCGAAGGCGAAGAGTCCGATTTTCCTCCGCGCATCAAAGAAGATATCCAAGAAAATATACGTCCCCTGGAGCGTATTATTTGGTTTCGTAATAAACTGGTGAATGAATATCTTAAAGCCATAAAAAAGAAAGAAGAGGGGCATACAGTTATCACAGATAATTTTTGGATTAGTTATCAATTATATATTGATGCTCTTGCGAATGACTTCGAGGGGGAATTAATTAATGACATTGCTCGGATAGATAGAAAGACCCTCCTGTGGCCCGATGTAATTATTTTACTGACTTTGTCAGAAGAGGGTGTCCGTGACTTTATCAAACGTGGCGGAAGGCAGTTTGATCAGACTGAGGAGTTTATCCAAAAACAGGCACTCCCAGTCCACAAACTGCATGAGGATTTTTTCAATCGGAATGAAATGCAAAGAAATGTCCTAATCATTCAGAGGGACGAATTAGATTTTGAGAAACAGGAAGACTTGCACTCATTGATTGAAAAAATTGAGGGGCTCGGGCGAAAATAGAGGGAATACAAAACACCTCAAGGCGTTGCCTTGAGGGAAAATAAGAGGAATTAACTCGTTTGACGTATGTTACGAGGGGGGGGTAGAATTGGGTATTAAGAATAAGAAATGCCTATGTCAGAAAAGTTTGATCCCTCAAATCCAGAGTATAAGAAAGTAGACGAGTCAGGTAAGGAACAAGGAGATATAGAACTGGCGAGAAAGGCTTATGCTGAAGCGTATGAAGGTGGGGGTTTAGGTGGAAAGATAAAACAAATAATTAGTTCAATAAGAGGGGGGAGATTGAGTGAGAATGGGACGTTTCGGATGATCTCAGATGCAGAAAAAGAAGATTCTATTCGAGAAGATATCAATAGCCTTCGAGATAATCAATCACAAGTCTCTAAACAATATATCAAAAAAAGTGTTCATGAAAGTGAAAAACAGCAAAATTCCTACTTAAACTATAAACACACTTTTGAAAAAAATAAACCATTCCAGAAGAATATATTAAGTCACCCAGAGGTTTGTCATGAAGATTATCACAAAATAGAGGGTGTTATAAATGGCCAAAAAGTCTTTATAGAAAAGGTGGCTATTTACCGTACGGCGATAGAAGCTCCAGGAGATAATTGGAACTATTCGTTTCACGGAAATATAAATGGAGAAGAAATCTTACCCGAAGATGCTGAGAGAATATTTGTGGAGTACGAGAATGTCGCCATAGATCGTTCTAATATTTCTACTTTCCGTGAAATGCAAAAAGCTGAGGAAGAAGAGAAGATAAGGAGACAGAAGAATCTTGAGGAGGTTCAGCGTCAGACTGAAATAAAAGACAAAACGAGAGGGTTGCTCGAAAAGATTGGAATAAAAGAATCGGAAGATAAATCGAGCTAATAAGAAACGGCGCATCGAAATCGATGCGCCGTCGGCCGTTTTGTTCGTTTTGGAACAGCTATCCTTTCTGAGGGTGTGCAACACCCTCAAATCGGAGAGACATTTCATTCCCTCGATTACCACCATAGTCTGCGAAGAAATTTGCACTAAAGCTTTCATCATCGAGGTGGAGTGCAGTTATCTGGCCTTGCATAAGTCGCCACGTGCCATCCCGTTCTTCGAAGCGACAACCAATGTGCGAGAGTTGTTGCCAGCCGACAGGTCTGATGATGACAACCTTGTCGTTGGATGTATTGGCGTACGGTTTGATTACGAGATCAAGTCCGTGTCCAACATCCCACCACTTGAAGTGACAAAACAGGGTGTCGAGCTTTGCAACAAGGTCACATGCCACATACTCAAGCGCCCGTATTTCTCTCTTTTGTTCATTCATTGCGATACTCCTTTGAGCGTCACGCTCGCCTATTTAAATAGTGTCACCATCACGGTGACTACTTGAGAGTAGCGGAACATCACTAATCTAATTTAGATTAGAACATACATAGCAAAGAATTGCAAGGTCTGTGAGAATAATTTTGTTCCATTTTCGAGACGCACTCTAAATACAAAACACCTCAAGGCGATGCCTTGAGGTGTTTTGTATTTATATATTGAGACTACCCCTCTCCAAAAAGTGAACTCATTTCTTGCTGTACTACTTTTGCATCACTCCATGGGGTCTTCGTATTGTGGGGACCCATGATGTATGGGTCGGTACCTTTTCCTGAAATAATGACCATGCTCCCATTCTTGGCATCTTCGAGCGCAGTACGTATGGCCTTTCGCCTGTCCATGATGATGGTGAGCTTTGACTCATCCTCGATACCGCGTACCATATCCTCAATAATTTTTCGTGGGTCTTCATCGTATGGGTCTTCGTTGGTGAGGATGACACGGTCACAGTATTCGCTCGCGATACGTCCCATCTCGGGGCGCTTCCACGTATCTCTTCCTCCTCCCGTGTTTCCAAGCACACAGACTTTCTTTTCCTTCTCGAAGGCGAGGTAGAGCTTCTCAAGCGAGTCGGGCGTGTGCGCATAGTCCACAACCGCGGTCACCTTTCGCTCGGCACCCTTTGGTGACTTAAAGCGTTCCACACGTCCTTTGATGGGCGGGAGATTGGTGAGGGCATTGTAGATAGTTTTCTGTGGTACCCCAAGGGCGTGAGCGCAGGTAATCGCAGCGAGCGCGTTGTATACATTGAAAAGTCCAATGAGGGGAACGCGGAGGGTGGAGCCGTTCATGACGAGGCTGATGTCTTCTTTGTTTAATGTGTGGAGTTCGAGGTCACTGAGTCCGTAGGGAAGCGCATATTCCACATGCGATTCGAGGAATTTAAGCCCATTCTCGTCGTCTTTGTTTGCAATCATGTATCGTGGGCGTTTCTGTGATTCTTCGAGTGCGTGAGCGAGTTCAAGTTTTGCCGAAATATACTTTTCGTATGAGCCATGTGACTCGATGTGCTCAGGTGAAATATTCGTGAACACGAGCGCGTCGAGGTGGACGAATTTGTGTCGGTACTGAAGGACGCCCTGTGAGGTCATCTCAATGATGGCGACATCGCATCCACTGTTTACCGCCTCACGCAAAAATTTGTGAATGAAAAATCGTCCCGGCATGGTCATCTTGTACATATTGCGCTCGCTCTTCTCACCAATCTTGAAACGAATGGTTCCGGCAACCGCAGTCCGCTTCCCATCGGCTTCGAAGATGGCGTTGATGAGCTCAACTGTCGTCGACTTTCCTTTTGTTCCCGTGACACCAATGACCGTTATTTCTTTTGAAGGGAAGCGATAATACACAGCGCCAATGATTGCGAAAAGGTAGTGGTACAGTGGTTGTACCATCTTAAAAAGGCCTGTTGGGATAAGTCGCTTTGCGTAGTAGAGAAGATCGTCCATAAAACTTTAAATTAAATAAGGGTGGTTCTCATAAGTATACCTGTTTTTATTTTTGAGCGAAATGACAACAAAAAAGACAAAGAAGCTCACGGTTGAGCCATTTTTATACCATGCATTAGTTTGAGATGTACTTGAGTGCGTGCTTGATGCGCGCGTTTGTGTCGACGATATCTGCGGGAATTTTCTGCACCGCCTCCAGTGCGTCCCGTTGTGAGTATCCGAGGGTGATGAGTGCATCGAGAACGTCGGTGTCGGCACTTCGTACTCCAATGTACTCACCGACAAGGCCATCAGCACCGAGTATGTCGCGGAGACCAGCGACGATTTTTTCTGCACTCTTTTTCCCGATGCCAGACATCTTTGAAAGGTAGGTCGGGTCATCCGTGCGCACTGCTTGTGTGAGCATTTCAAGGCTCGCTTGTGAGAGAATCTGCATTGCGGTCTTGGGGCCAATCTTCTGGAGTTTGATGAGCTCATTGAACATTGCGAGTTCGTCGCGTGTTTCAAATCCATAGAGATCCATCGCGTTCTCACGGACAGCGAGGTGGGTGTAGAGTGTCGTGGTCGCATCGAGCGTGTACTTGCTTCCGCTCGTGACACCGACGAGATACCCCACGCCGTTTACATCCAATACTATACGCATTGGCGAGACCGTTACAATTTTTCCTGTGAGTTGTGCAATCATAATATAGGAATGGTAGCCTGTATTCCGCCTGAGTTCAACTCATAGGTTGCCAAATCCCCCCTCCCACGGTATAGTATCGGCCACATATGGCAATAACACGTAACGCAAAGAAAGCACACCGCGCATCTCTAACAAAGCGCGTATTCAACGTACGAAGAAAGGCAATACTCCACGATGAAGTCAAAGCCTTCCGTACCAAGGTAGCAAAGGGAACTGCAGGAGATGCAGAAGCACTCCTCCCTACAGTCTTCAAAGCAATCGACAAAGCAGAGAAGCGAGGAATAATCAAGAAGAACACCGCAAACCGCAAGAAGTCACGACTTGTTGCATCCATGAGGAAGGCGACAGCGAAGTAACTAGAACAACACACAAAACCCCGCGCCGATGGCGCGGGGTTTTGCATAATATTTTTCGTGCGTTACTATTATGCGACGCGGGTATCGTTCAGTGGCAGGATGATTGCTTCCCAAGCAATAGACGGGGTTTCGATTACCCCTACCCGCACACAGCAACTAAAGCAAGCAAAAAAAGACCGCCCCAGTGAATCGGGGCGGTTTTGCAGTTGGACTACTCATGTGCGAGTGATGAGGTAGACATCAGCGCGCGCACAAACTTCCTCGACCTTTTCACTCGCACGGCCGACGTAGTTCTCAGGCCGACGAAGCAACTCGTGCAGTTCGGGCGGGATGTTGTGCCACGCCTCATGCAGTTCTGGGTTCTCCAGAGTGAGCGTTTCAACCGCCTGAACGAGTGTGCAACTTTCTGTCACGAGAGGCATGGCTTCGTGGTTGACTACCTCGTGAGCGTCACCCGTGTATCCATACATCTGGAGCGCAAGATAGAGGGGTTCAGCGAGAATCGCGTCGCCCTGCATCTTGAGGCTTTTCATACAGGCCACCTCACTCACTTGGAGCCGTGTCAGGAACGGGACGCTGTCTTTCTGTCGCAACAGCGTGTCGAGTTGCGAAACGAGATTGACGATGAGCGTCGGGAAGTCGCGACTAACACAACTTCCGACCAGATCACGCTGATGCTCGCTGATCATCGTCATGAGGACTTTCAAAAACTCGGCGACACTTTTTTGATAGGTGCCTTCCAAGTTTTCAAAGTTGATCGGGTTTCGTTTATGCGCCATCGTCGACGAGCCGACCTGCCCCTTGTCGAAGGGTTCGGTCAGTTCGGCAATTTCACTGCGCATCAAGTGACGCCCATCTCGTCCCAGTTGCCCAAACGCTCCCGAGAGACAGAGTGCAGAAAACAGGTAGTACGCAAGTGGTTCCGGTGGCAGAATCTGCGTCGAAATACGCGCGGGCGAGAGACCGAGGCGACGAAGCACCAAGTTCTCGAAGGGTGCGCCGAGCACGTTTTCGATGCCGAGACCAACCTGTGCGTTGTACGCACCGACTGCTCCAGAAATCTTTCCAACGAGACCTTCTGCATACCGATCCATTTCCATTGCGTTGAAGAGTACTCGGTTGAGGATTGTCGCAAACCAGAAGCCGACAGTGATTGGCAGGGCATGTTGGCCATGAGTTCTGCCAATCTGCACCTGATGTGCATTGCGACGTGCCTGATCTCGCAGGGAACGGATAACTTCCCTGAGCTTCACCCGTACGACCTGCTTGTGGGCTCGAGTGAATTGAACGGCCCGAGCCGTGTCGATCACGTCGTAACTGGTCAGCGGTACGTGTACCCAACGGCGGAGTGGTTCCGGCAGAATCTCCTGCATAAGCCGGACGAGTGCGCGAATGTCGTGCTTGGTGATTTCGCGCTCCACCTTGTCCATTTCCGTTGTGGTGAGGGCAAGAAGTTTTTTCCTGATTTCCTCGGTCAGGAGTGAGTGATCTTCGTGGTTGATGACGTTCACTTCCGCAAGGGTATCGAGGGCTGCCAACTCCACCTCAACGAGGGTTTGTGCAAGGTTGTCATAGCCAAAGACTGGAACGAGATCCTTCGGTTGGTAGCGGGGGTTTCCCGGGAGGGGCAAATTTGCCATCGTGTGTCCTTTCTTGTGTGTAAAAAACAAAAGCACCTAAAGAGGTGCCACCAATCAGGATACTATCATGAAATTAGGAAGTGAGGAATTACTCAGCATTACGCGAATATTTGGTGTAGTGGTACTGAGACTGAGCGCGAGCGCCACGCTTATTGCAGGCAATAGAAAATTAATTTCCTTTCTCGATTTCACCTTTTACTCGAGTATGTTCCTTGAGGAAAGATTTTTCGATATCAATTCCGTAGGTATCTGCAAGGGTAAGAATATGTGACAAGCATTCAGACAGTTCTTTTCCAATTGATTCCTCGAAACCATCCATCGAGTCACCACGTTCTTTCCGTGTGATGTGTCTGCTCAAATCGCCGACGTCTGACACAAATTGCATCAATATGCGTTCAGTCGTATCGGGGTTCTTTTTATTCTGGACGTCGTAATTTGAATAGAGGGTTTTAATTTCGATTGCGAGCGTTTGTAATTCTTGTATATGCCTGGAGAAGTATTGTATCGCAAATAAAGAAAACGGGAATTGGGGTTTTGGGAGGGTGGGGGTTGAGTTTTGCTTTGCTTTCACACCAATGTGCCCCTCTGTCTAGGAATTGTGGCCAGCAAACACCGCAAGTGTTTCTTGAAAATTACTTGGAACTCCATAGACCTCACTCGTTATGGGATTGGTTAGCTAAGTATTAACAACTTTGATAAAAGACTATGCGCATAATTGATAAATGATAATTTGTCTAAATGTTAAATGATCTAAATTTATTTAGACCATTTAAGCATTACATATAAGGATATTTACATTAAACATGATAAATGTTACTATTTAACTTATAAATAAGTTTATATGGTAAGAAATATAAAGGATATCCCCGAACCAGCTTTTGGTAGCGAACTCAATACGGTTATTGTGGAGTTGGAAAAGTTGCGAATTAAACCCTTGCACGGAACTGTTCCACCGTATGTCTTTTTTCAACTAAAAGACATCTTCCAAGCGCTGGAAAGTTTAGGTTCTACCCGTATTGAGGGCAATCGTACAACAGTGTCGGAATACGCAGAGAAAATCATAGCGGGTGTTAAACCTGATAAGGATGAGGCAATGCGTGAAATTATGAATCTGGATAAGGCAATTGATTTTATTGAAAAAAATATTGCCCCAGGGACGCAAATTACTCGTGCGATTTTATCAGAAATACACAAAATAGTTGTTGAGGGACTTACCCCACCAAAAGAAGGAGAGGGTTCAAGGTATCCGGGAGCATACCGCGGTCATAATGTTGGGATCGAGAATTCAGCTTTAAAAACCTCGGACCACCTACTGGTTCCTGCTGAGTGTGAGGAACTCTTTTCGTTTATAAATGGTGAGTATGCAACGCAGTATCACCTACTTGTCATGGCACTTTCACACCATCGATTTACAGTTGTACACCCGTTCGATAACGGCAATGGACGTGTCGTTCGCATGCTTACATATGCTCAATTGTTACAACAGGGTTTCAGTGTTAAATCTGGAAGAATCTTAAATCCCACAGCAATTTTTTGTGACAGTCGCGATACGTACTATGACATGCTTGCACGAGCTGATGAGGGTACAGATGAGGGCTTGTTGGATTGGTGCTTGTATGTATTAAAAGGCCTTGCTAGAGAAATTGAGAAAATTGACAAATTACTCAATCGTACATATTTGCGTGATGAGATTTTGTTGCCAATGTTAGATAGAGCACTTAAAAATAAATACATCACCAATGATGAATTTGTATTATTGCAGTATGTTGTGCGACGATCAGAAGAGATGACTATACGGGCAGGAGACCTAGAGGAGTTGCTAGACGTAGCTAGTGCTGTGCAACGATCTCGTATTATCGGTAGGCTTATTGAAAAAGAAATGCTGAAACCAATTGAAAAAGGGGGGCGTATATATACAATACATTTTTTCGGCAACTTCCTATTTCGAGAGGTCACGCAGTTACTAATTGAAAAAGGATTTGTACCCGAGTCCCTCAATAAAAATTAACAATAAAACCACCCCTTTGGGTGGTTTTATTGTTGGCTGGGCTCATTGAGATTAATGGGGTATTACCTACTTTCAGTAGGTTTCGCTAGACTGTGCTCTCACCAAGAATCGAACTTGGATCTTAGGTACCGCAAACCTAAATTCTATCCATTAAACTATGAGAGCGTGCGAGGATAATATCACAATTATCCAATAATGTAAGAGGAAGTACCATGTTTTGTAAGCCTGCCGGTAGGCAGGTGGTGAGACTAGAATCCAACAAACTCAAGTATTTTGTGCGAGAGCGGTTCCTCGAGGTGTTCCTCCATGATTCGTGCAGAAACGATGTGCTCAATGTCTTCAATATATTCCTCGGGTATTGGAAGGATGAGGAGGGGAACGAAAAGCTTTTTTGATTTCAAGATGAGCTGTGGGCCGGTGTGGTTTTCTTCATCGAGATAGAACGACTCGAGTGTTGCGTATGGGTAAAGGTCGGAATCAATCCGCACCCCACGCATCGAAACCTCAAAGGGAATAATACGAGGATGTTTGTTGCCTGTCATAAACATCACCATGGCAGCGAGAAGAATGACGATACCAAAGAGTGCGTTGTCGAAAATAATACTTGCGATTGAGGCAGCAACAGCGAGAATGCCGAGCACCCAATACCAGTCCGCAGTCTTTTCGATGTGGTTGTGTTCGGGAGCTTCCCAATATATAGAACGTGCCGGTTCACTCATGATAGTAATATTGTATCATGTTGATTTTTAAACATGACGAACATATCCAACGCATGCGTGAGTCTCGTGAGACTCACGCATTGCTCAAGTGACCGAGGTGCGCTAGGATGTGGGCCGGTACATCCATATAGGGAGAAGACATGCTTACTGGATTGCTCGACGCTACAATCCGGTTCTTTGGAGGCTTTGACGAAAGGGACCTGTGGTATGGAAGTAGGGGGACCTTCGCAGCACTCTTCCAGAAGGAGTTCGAGGAAGTAGCGGTGATATGTGGTTGGAGGACACAAGGTGCCAGCGCACAATACAACATGGCAGTGAATTGTGTTGAAATTTGCACCGACGGTGGCGAAATACTTGCGACCATTCAAGTGCGCGGTGACTTTGACAAGCCGAATTCCGCGGTCGTCTACGTTTACTCCCTTAACGAGAAGGAAAGGGAAGCGTTGCGCCGTCGGCTTCCCATACCCATTACCTTCACTGGGAATGTCTCGTGAACTCGCGAGACCCCACGCGCTTCGGCTCTGCCGAAGCGCGTTTTTATAAAATTATACGAACAATGTGTTGTTCTCGAAAATGAGTGAATCATCGGCGAAGACCTGTGTCACGAAGGGGAAGATGTCGACGTGGTAGCGGGTTTTGTCGGGGGTAATGCCCGGCTTCTTATATACGGTATGCTTTTCTCCGAGTGAGAAGTGGAGTCCGAAGATGCGCTCGAATGCGGTGATGTCTTTGAGATACTTCTCTCGGGTGATGGCGCGGTTGAGTCCAAAGCCAATCTCACGAACGAGCGCACGTTCGTTCGTCTGTATCTGCGCAATGACCTTCGAGAATGCCTCGGGTGTATTTTCTCCCCACCCCACGACGAGTCCGCCTTTAATATCAATACGGAACGGTTCATACATGGCGGTGTGGAAGTCGGTGTCTGCAAGCGCGTAGACCATGAGTGACCCATTCATGAGCGATAAATCCTGTGCCTCGGTAAAGACTTCACCGATGGGGAAGGTGCCACCAATATTTTCCATCTCTCTGTAATCACCGACGTTGAGCTTAGGAACTTCGAGGCCACCGGTGACAGTGAGTTCTGTCTCGTCTGAAAGTACTCGGAGCTTCGACGTGTGTTCGAGTTTCTCTTTGAGCTTATTTCCCGTACCGCGGTACCACGCTTCATCATAGGCGAGTGCGTCGATGTATGTTTCCCATGAGTCGGGTGTATTGCGATAGAGGTGGAGGTGGTCGATGACCTTGAGCTTTCGCTTGAAGAGTTGGATGCGAATGCGGAATTCATTGAGCCTGAAGTCGGTCGACTGTATGAGGACGACGAGGTCGCGGGGGGACAGTGCGTCAAACATCGCGATGATTTCTTCTTGTATATGTGAGGCAAAATCTATGAAGGTCGCCGTAGGGAGGACATTTCGATAGGCTTCGGTGATGATGCGGGTGAGCTCGTTCTCAGTGTCGTACACAACAACCGCCTTTTCAGGAGGGCGATGTTCAAGAGCGAGCGTTACAATGTCCCCCACATTCTGTGTGGCTTTTGTAACAAGGCGGGGGATATCGACTACATGCTCATTCATATATAGACCAAGCGTATCACGATTCCACCCAGCCTCCCATATTCATGATAAAATCGAGCCATGGCACACCCGTTTGAAAAAATGTTTGAAAAGGCGCTCGCGCGAAGCCACGGTGATAATAATTACGTGCTCGGCGAAGCAGAGAAATTTAAAGAGCAGGGCTACCCTCCGAAAGAAATTTACACCGTCCTCAAGAAGATGAGAGGCTCGTTTATCGCTGAGTCCGACGAAGCCGTCCTCGCAGAAGCAGTAGAAGAATTCTCTCAATATATTGATGAGGATGATGAAGTTGAGTAGTGTCATTCTAGGTCAGAGGCTTGGGGAGATATTTCAAATGATTAAAAACAAAAGTCACATTTTGTTATATAATTTACTCGTTACCATTTTAAATGAAAAAAATGAGCGAGCAATTCAAGCAAACATCATTAACAGAAGAGCAACAAAGACTAGAGGACTCTCGTGCTGTTTTTGAGCATTCTTATGAGGCGAGATATTCAGCTCCTGAAGAAATTGAAAATGAACTTAGAGATCTTCTTAAAAAAAGAGGGGTTGAGATTTCAGATTTAGATTTAATTAAGAGAGTTGAACGTAATTCAGCCCGGGATGGAAATATACACGTAGTAACAATAAGTGGTAGTGTATATAGCGTAAATCCTCAAACAATGGAGGGAAAATATTCCATCTCTGAACCAATAGTTGACCATAATGCAACCGAGGGGGGTTTGGTTACTGAAGTCACGACTACTGCGGGACATGAGTATATTATGATGCATCGCAATGAAGTAGAGAAATTTATAGGAAAATATAAACCGGAATTACTTGCAGATTTATTTTTAGAGGCAAAAGCTAATATAGATAAAAAATATACAACCGATAGAAAACGCGGTGATCTGAGTTTCTAAATGGATATCATTTCACATGGGCTGTACGGTGGAGTCGCCTTTGGGCGGAAGACGAAGGTTTCGTATGCGAAGGCATTTTTCTTTGGCGTCATGCCCGACCTTTTCTCGTTTGGTATTTTCACGGCAGTAACCATTCTCGGGTTTGCATCCGGTCCTGATTGGGGAAGTGGTCCACCTGATCCCACATCAATCCCCGTATATGTGCACGCTCTCTACAACGTGACGCACAGTCTCGTCATTGCCGGCGTCGTCATCGGACTTGTCCGACTCGTTCGGGGAAAATTTCTCCCCGAGCTCTTTGCGTGGCCACTCCATATACTCGTCGACATCCCCACACACTCGAGCGAATTTTTTCCGACACCGTTCCTCTGGCCGATTTCCAACTTCCATGTCGACGGAATAAGCTGGGGCACCCCCTACATCTTCTTCCCAAACCTCGCCCTCCTCGTGTGCCTATATCTTTGGTTTTATCTTTCCCGGAAGAGGAGTGTTTCGGCTGACAAAGGGTAACCCTTTGGGGCATTTGATAATCTCTTCCAATATAGTAGAGTCATATCAATAAAGAATTGATTTTAGATTATATGGTTAAAGTAATCTTTGAGTCACTCTGTTAAATAATCTATGCGACGAGAATATTACTCAAATTCTATTGCCAATTTTCTTACTTCTGATACGGATGAAATACTTGGACAGCTCACACGCAATAGCGATTTTGATTTAGGGCAAAACCAACGCGATGCGTGGATAGAGGAAATTAATATCTTACGACGCACCCTTGCGTCGTACAATGGCTCTATATATTTTGAATACTCCATCCCAAGAATGGGGAAGAGAATTGATGTCGTTCTGATTATCAAATCGGTCATTTTTATTTTGGAATTCAAAGTTGGCGACAAAGATTTTTCTCTGACCGCGATAGATCAAGTCTGGGATTATGCTTTGGATTTGAAGAATTTCCACAGTTCCAGTCATAATCATTTCATCGCCCCAATTCTCATTGCCACAAAAGCAAAAAATGTTACTCCTGTTATTTTGTTGACTCCAGAAAGTGATAGAGTCATTTTTCCTGTTAAGGCAAATGAACAAACACTACAAAACGCCATTGACGGCATTCTTATTCTGGCGGACGGGGGTGTCATTGATATTCCTGAATGGGAAAAGGGAAGATATTGCCCTACGCCAACCATCGTTGAGGCGGCAATGGCTTTGTACCGAGGGCATTCTGTAGAAAATATTTCTCGAAGTGATGCTGGTGCAGTTAATTTAACTCAGACATCCGAAGTTATATCAGAAATAATTAAGTTCTCAAGAGATAAATCACAAAAATCGATTTGCTTTGTTACAGGCGTGCCAGGGGCAGGGAAAACACTGGTCGGGTTAAATGTTGCAAACAAACACATTGATAAAGACAATGATCTGTACAGCGTTTTTCTTTCAGGTAACGGACCCCTCGTTAACATATTACGAGAGGCGTTAACGCGTGATAGGGTGTCTCATGAGAAAGAAAAAGGGAATAAGATTACCAAAGGTGAAGCGATGCGGAATGTAAAACTTTTTATCCAGAACGTTCATAACTTTCGTGATGACTGTCTAAAAGACGAGCGAGCGCCGATTGAGCATGTTGCTCTGTTTGATGAAGCCCAAAGAGCTTGGAATAAAGAACAGACAACAAATTTTATGCGAAGAAAGAAGGGTCGCTCAGATTTTAATCAATCTGAACCAGAATTTCTAATCTCATGTCTCGATAGGCACCCCGATTGGGCAGTTGTCGTTTGTCTGATTGGAGGTGGACAAGAAATAAATACGGGGGAGGGAGGAATTAATGAGTGGATTGAGTGCTTAAACCGCACATTTCCAGATTGGAACATTTATATCTCTTCTCGGTTAACCGATAGTGAGTACGGCGCAGGGAAGGTGTTAGATCAAATTAAAGATCACAAAAATGTATTTAAAAAAGATGAACTACATCTTTCCGTCTCAATGCGTTCATTTCGAGCTGAGCACGTCTCTTTGCTTGTGAAACAAATTTTAGATATGGAGGTAGATGAGGCGCAAAAGACACTCAAGCAAATACGTTCGAAGTATCCGATTGTTATCACGCGTGATATTTTGAAAGCAAAGGAATGGTTGAAGAAACAAGCTCGTGGTTCTGAACGATATGGCATGGTTGTCTCTTCTCAAGCAGAGCGATTAAAACCCCATTCAATTTTTGTAAAATCTACCATCGATCCGATCCATTGGTTTCTTGATGGGAAAGAGGACGTTCGTTCGTCATATTATCTTGAAGATGTTGCAACTGAATTTGATATTCAGGGACTAGAACTAGATTGGTCTTGTGTAATTTGGGATGCTGATTTTAGGTACACAGAAGAAGGGTGGGACTGTCGGTCTTTTGTCGGTAGCAAATGGAATTATGTTAAAAAGAACGAGCGGAAGACATACTTGAAAAATGCATATCGTGTTTTACTTACGCGCGCTCGACAAGGAATGGTGATTGTTATTCCGCCAGGTGACCTGTCAGACACAACTCGTAACCCAGATTTTTATAACCCGATATTTGATTACCTCGAGAGCATTGGATTCGAAGTTATTTAACGGATTTATTTTTTATCACAACAATATCCCCGTCGAAGATACCTTCTTCGGACATATTGTTGCCTGTGACCCTGAGAGCAAAATACGCACTGGAATTTTTCAAGTCGGAATCACTTGGCTGTCTAGCTATTAAAGTGCCGATAATTGGTATTTTAACGACTCGTTTAATTTTTTTCTTTATTTTCACACTTCTTGCAGAATTTTCGGTCTTTGAAAGATAGCCTTTCTCTTTTAGGGAATTGATGTGTTCGTGGATGGTCGAGACAGCTTTGAGATTTAGGTTTTTTCGTATCTCTTCGATGGTGGGGGAGATACCATTCTCAGCAATATAGGTATTGATGAAATCGAAAACCTGTTTTTGTTTTTTTGTGAGAGTTGTCATAATGCCGAAACGTTATTTTGCTACAATTAACTATAACCGAAAGGAAACCGAAATTGAAAGCGATTTGTCCACAGTCACTTATTTTCCTCTCAAGAAAATAACCACCTAAGTGGTGGTATTTTCAACGAGCGGGCAGTATTGGACGATGTTAGAACTCAATTAAATGCTTAATTTATCTTTAATCTTAACCCATTCCGCATCTGTAACACTTTGCCTGTCATTAAAAATTTTACTTGAGAGGGTAATTCCCGCATTCGCTTTTGCTGTTTCGTACCTAAGTAACTCTTCTTGGGTTACAAAATCGATGCCCTCTTTATTATTCATATGTCTGTACATTCTTTCAAATACTTTTTCAAATTCATTTCGCAACCACTCGATTCTAAGCCAACGAGAAATTATTTGTTCGCTGAAAAAAATCTGAGTAATGATTGCAATAAATCCAAGATTAGCATCTCTCCATAAGATAACGCCTATCCATACAATAGCGTACACAAGAATCTTACCCCTCTCCCTCTTTGTCATTTCCGAAACAGTATCTTCGCTATAGTAGCTATTTTCCAACAACTGCCCCGCGAGTCTTTTGGCCAACCCCTCTGCTTCCACAGTGTAATAATTAAATGTTTTGTCCTTGTTTGAATCTTTTTGATATGCATTACATAAAAAATCCTCGTAACGTTTTCTTTGTGCTCTGGGGGCAAAGTATAATCTTGAACATAAATTAGAGATAACAAGGCTCAATACACTAAGAATAAAAAAGACTTGAATAACATTGTATATATCAGGATCTGTTTCAGAATTAACAAACAAAATTAATACTGAAAAAACGGATGAGATTTTAAATGACCATATACCAATATTTTCCACCTTTTCTAAAGGCGAAAAATACCGCGCACTAATAGGGTCAAATTTTGTGTTTTTTTTAACCATGAGCAGGGAATTTACTGCCAAATATTTGCTTCCAGATACCGATAGCTTCTTCATCATCATTATTTTTGTATTTTGCATACCAAGCATTTCGACTCTTGATAATTGCAGTGTCAAAACGAGACAAAAGCTCTGTTCTACTAGTGCTGGATAGATAGGTATCGACATAACCGATGTCATACCATAACGAGTCGTTAAGTAAAACTCTTGCATCTTTAAAAAATTGGGATATGTTCCAAGGCAAATCATCAAGATTCCCCTTCCCGTTAAAAACTTTAACAGCTAAGACCTCAATGTGATAACTCTGCAAATAGTTACCGTGTATAGAGTTCCACCACTTTATCATTTTAATTATTTTCCTAAAGTTTTCCCCGCACGAACTAGATATTGATTCAATTTTTTTTGCATGTGTTTTGGGTTTTGACTTTATCCATTTCCCAATGTTCATGTTCGGCACGTTGTAGTGTGTTGTTTCGCCGGTTTCATCTATTGAGGATCTACTTACAGGCACGATATCTACATTTGGTCCTGTTTTGTAGTAGAGAGTTACAGCCTGGCCATTTTTTCTTGCTGAGGTTGCCAAATCTCTTTCAGATAGAGAGTCTCTAACCCTTTGCAGTACTTCTCTGGGTGTATTTCCCTCAACATGCTTCCCATAATGGAGAACGATCATAACATCAACGTCAGCTTCTTTTAAAGCTGTTGATTTAGGAATTGATCCTGTTGCAAACGCCTCGATAATCTCAAAATCTTTACCCAAAAGCTCAACTATCCTATCTCGTCTTCTGTTCGCTGTATCCCTAAAGCCATCCCCAAGGTTTATTGCTTCAAAGAATTCAGTAAAACTGTAATTGACTGTCCATGCCATATTATACCGAGTATACGCCCTTATATTATTGTTTCAATATATTTGCTATAGCCATTAGCGATGGTCTTAGAATGATTGTCGATAGCTTCTAAGAAAAAGGGACCTTTAATCAAAGGGAAGTGTGGTGTATTTTTCTAATGTGGTGACATGCATTTAGACAACCCGCGCGTAGCACGTGTTGATTTGATGATTTGCTTATAAAAACAGAATGTGTGGATGTGGTAAAATCATAGATAATGGGTACACTTCTCAAAAAAGAGTTTCTAACAATCAATGAATATCTAAATTCAGTAAACAGCCAACTCTCAAAAATTGAAAGCCGTATAATTGGTGAGGTCATGGAAGTTCAGCTATATCCTGGCCGGAGTTATCTGTTTTTCAAAATTAAAGATAAAGATGAGGATAATCCAGCGATGCTCACCTGTATGATGTGGAAACGAGATTATGAAATTAGTGGGCTGGATCTTAAGGACGGTTTAGAAATAATTATATCTGGCTCAGCAAGTGTCCACAAACCAACAGGAAGATTTTCTTTTGTTCCCAAAACAATCGAATTGGTTGGTGAAGGAGCCTTAAAAGTTGCTTACGAAAGACTTAAAGCTAAATTGCAAAGTGAAGGTTTGTTTGATGACACAAGAAAAAGGGCCATCCCTTTATATCCAAATAAGATTGGTCTTATCACCTCGAAAGGTGGCGCGGTACTTGCAGATTTTTCTACTAATATAGGAAAGTTTGGATATAAAATATCTTTTATAGATTCAAGAGTTGAAGGTCAGCTCGCAACTGAAGAATTACTCAACTCAATCAAAACATTCAGAGATAAGGACATTGACGTACTTGTCATTATTCGAGGCGGGGGTTCTATGGAATCATTTTTACCGTTTAATAATGAAGTTCTTGTTAGGGAAGTGGCAAGCTTCCCTGTGCCAGTTCTGGTCGGAATTGGACACGAAAAGGATGTGTCTCTTCTTGCCCTGGCATCTGACATGATGGTTTCTACTCCAACAGCAGTTGCTAATTTTCTAAATGAATCATGGGAGAAAATTGAACCGACGATAACGGTTTCGGAGCAAAAAATCTTTAGAAAGTTTCAAAATACAATACAAGAAAACAAGGATTGCATTAGAAATGGTTTGGATACTATGAAAAATGCTTTTCAAAGTATATTTAGCGACTTCTCAAAAGCGCAAGAATCATTAAAAATTGGTTTTAAATCGATTAAGGATCAAATGGTTGACATAGACAGGAGAGTCGGCGGGGCGTTTATACCTGTATTCAGGAAAATAAATTTTTCTATAGCAAATGTCAGAAGTAACATAGCTAACTCCAGTGTAAAAGAAATTTTTGAAGGGTTTATAAATATTAAAGATAAGGCCGATATATCACTCGTATCATATCAAAAACAAATCATTAGCAATGATCCTAAAAGGCAACTAAAACTTGGATACAGCATTGTAATGAAAAATGGTAAAATCTTGAAAACAACAAGTCAAATACAAAAAGGAGATATCGTTAATGTTGGATTAAGCGAGGGTACCTTTGATTCAGAAGTTGTGATTATAAAAAATAATTAATATAAAAGTATGGCAGAAGAAAAAGTTAGTTTAAAGGAATCACTAAGCAAACTAAATAACATTGTTGAATGGTTTGATGAACAGGAAGAAGTTGACGTTGAGCTTGGTTTGGTAAAAGTAAAAGAAGGAGCCGAATTGATAAAAGTTTGCAGAAAAAGATTATCGGAAGTTGAAAATGAATTTAAGGAAATACAAAGGGACATAGATAAAGAGTAGATAATTCGCTGACACTCATAATTTCCTCCTGCCCGCGGTTTGCTGGTTTGTGGCATTAGGAATAGCCACTCACATCGCAAACCGTTCTCATCTCTCTCCCAATAAACAAAAATACCTGGAAGAATCCAGGTATTTTTGTTTAAGCGGAGGGAGAGAGATTCGAACTCTCGGTCCGGTTTCCCGGACTCTTGTTTTCAAGACAAGTGCAATCGACCACTCTGCCATCCCTCCATGCAATCATTCAATTGTAGGGAAGATACTACCAGAAAAGCCTAAGAATTCCAAACATGGTATGCTATCTCGTATGCGACTTATGGGGATTGATTATGGGACGAAGCGTGTGGGGGTGGCGCTTTCTGATGACAAAGGCATGATGGGGTTTCCCCATAGTGTGCTTCCAAATGATGCGTCGCTCATGAAAAAACTTGAGGAGATTGTGCAAAAGGAGCATGTGGAGATGATTATTATCGGGCACTCGCTCGGTCGTGATGGTGCTCCGAATAAAGTGCACGGGCAGGTGGAGGAACTCATCCAAGACCTCACGCTGAACGTCGGCATTCCTGTAGAACTCGAGCCGGAGCAGTACACGACGCAGGAGGCGATACGCTTCCAGGGAAGGACGGAGATGACGGACGCGAGCGCAGCGAGCGTCATATTGAATTCATATATTATGCGTATGCAGTATAAGAAAAAATAACATGATTAATTACGACGACTTTTCAAAAGTAGAAATTCGCATCGGTGAGGTGCTCTCGGTTGAGCTCATTGAGGGAGCTGACAAACTCCTCAAGTGTATGGTGGATGTGGGAGACGTCGATGCAGAAGGGAACAAAGTGCCACGTCAAATTCTTTCGGGTATTCGTGAGTACTTCGAAGACCCGCAGGTCTTGGTGGGGAAAAAGTTTCCGTACATCACCAATCTCGAACCGCGCACAATTCGAGGGTTTGAAAGTCAGGGGATGATACTCGCAGCTTCACACGAAGGAACGCTCGCGCTCCTCGCACCGACGAATGACATTCCTGCCGGCACTAAGATTAAGTAATTATGGAAACCGAACAAGAGACTACGCAGGCAGAAATGGCACCGATTATAAAAAAGGTGACCTATGGTGATTGGTTTTTGGGTGTAGCCTCATTCACGGAGTCATCGTTTCTTCCCATTCTCATTGACCCATTCATACTCGCGATGACGCTCGCAAAGCCCGAACGGTGGCTCAGGTACGCGGTGGTTGCAGGAGTAACGTCGGTCCTCGGAGGACTCTTTGGCTACTTCCTCGGAGCAGTATTTTTCGATTTGGTAGGGGAACGACTTGTCGCGTTCTACCACATGGAAGATTCGTTTGTGAAAGCCTCTGAAGCGATGAATGATGGTGCCTTCTGGTTTACACTCCTTGGCGCCTTCACCCCCATTCCATACAAGCTCACCGCGATTGTCGGGGGAGTGCTCCACATCAACATACTCAGTTTCATACTCGCCTCAATCATCGGCCGTTTCGGGAGATTCCTCATCGTTGCATATCTCTGTCATAAGTTTGGTGAATATGCGCTCGCGCGCTTCAGCAAGCGTTTTGCTCTCACCACGCTCGCACTCTGTGGAGGTATTGCCCTCTATGCACTCATGCTGTACATGAAGTCTTAGGACCCGTCCCACACTGAAACATACACGATGTGAGGTGTTCTTGTTTTGTGAGTAATTGAGACTCAAAATAGCTCACGGCGTGTATAATTAAAGGCACGATATATGTCGGTTCTTTCGCTTGTCAAAAATGTATTTCCACCACCACGTCTCATGACGTTTCCGTGTATTGGTGTCGACATCTCTGATACTTCACTGAAGTATGTGGAGTTTGAGCGGGAGCATGCGCACGACACCTATTTGAAACTCAAACAGTGGGGGGATATTGAGGTCCCGTCGGGGATTGTTGAACGTGGGAATGTGCATGATGCAGAAAAGCTCACCGCGGTGCTTGCGCAGATGAAGGAAAAATCGGGTGCAAAATATGTAAACATCTCGCTTCCTGAGGAGCGTGCGTATCTCTTTGAGACAACACTTCCACTCCAGACGCCACGGAGCGACATTCGCGGACTGCTCGAGTTTCGTCTCGAGGAAAATGTGCCCCTCTCACCACGCGACGCGTACTTCGACTACACGATTGTGAGCGAAGACAGCGAGAATCATACGATGCACATCGCGGTCGCCGTGTATGCGCAGTCGACCATCAATAGCTACTATGAGGCGTGTATAAAGGCAGGGCTCACGCCGTTCTCATTTGAGATTGAAGCGCAGGCCATCGCGCGCGCGACCGTCCCACGAACGTTCCATGGTACGCACATGATTGTCGACTTTGGAAAGACGCGTATGGGAATCGGCATCGTGCACCACGGAGTCCTCATGTACACCTCGACCATCGAGGTGGCGGGGAGCCAGATGAGTCAGGATATGCGGGGTGTCCTGGGGAATCTTGAGGAGTCGGAGCTCACGAAGATAAAGAATACCCGTGGCCTCATGATGACAAAAGAGAATGAAGAGATTGCAAAAATCCTCCAGAAACACGCGGATGCCATTGTGGAGGAACTCAGTATCAGAATGCGCTATTGGCATACGCGTGACATCGATAGAGATGCTCGTGAGATAAAGAAAGTCATCGTGTGCGGGGGAAGTGCAAATCTGTACGGGCTTCCCGAGTATTTGTCAGAGAAACTCGAGGTAGAGACCGAGCGTGCGCAGGTATGGACGAACGCGCTCTCGTTTGAAGAAGAGATCCCCGAGATTACCCGTCGATACTCATACGGATACGCCACTGCCATCGGGCTCGCGCTCAGGAATTTTATATAACACTATGATTAATCTCATTCCACCAGACGGGCAGAAAAGACTACAGCGTGAGTACGCACTCCGCGCTGTCACTGTGTTCGCGACGCTCTTTGGCTTGGTGTTTGTCTTTCTCAGTATTGCACTTGTACCAACGTACATTCTCATCAGTGCACAAATTTCCTCAATTCAGAGTGAGTCAACACAGGGAGGGGTAAAGAGTGACCTCCTGCTCAAGGTGGAAGCAGAGACGCGGGACATCGAAAAGATTATTGTGCAAATAGAGAAAGCATCGAGTACCGTGCAAGTAACGCCCCTCATCACCGAGATTGCGAAGCTTACCCCAGAGGGAGTCACCATTAGGTCGTTTGCGGTAAGTGAGGAAAAGAATGTGGTGCAGAAGGTGCAGGTGCAGGGAACTGCCACCACGAGACAGACGCTCGTGCGCTTCAGAGACAATCTCGAGGCTTCGGAGCGATTTAAGAAGGCAGAAGTTCCACTCGCTGATTTGGCACGAGACAGTGACCTGCCCTTTAATATCAGCATTATGCTCGATAGTGTGAAATAATTTCGTATGATTCCCAAGAATATAAACATTGGCCTCATCATCAGCGTGATTTTCTGTGTGGTGAGTGTTGCGTGGTTTGTTCTCTTCTTTATGAAAGTCGAATCACACAAAGTGATGCTCGAGGAAAAGACCACAGCGCAAGTAGAGGAGAAGGCGAGACAAGAGGCGCTCGAGAAACTCACACAGACACTCGATGAAACGTCGACCGACCGAGTGTCGCTTCTCTCACGGTTCCCCCACGAAGAGGACATCGTGACACTCCTCGCATCGATTGAGCAACTCGGCGATGAGCAGGGAGTCGCTATTACAACGAATTCGCTCACCGTCAGACCTATTGATGCAACGTTTGAGACACTCGTCGTAACGACCAGTATTGAGGGTTCATATGACGCCATACTGCGCACGCTCACACTCCTCGAAACACTCCCACACCAAGTGACGGTCACGAACGTACAGCTCGAGCATGTCGGGGAGGAAGGGTCACGGTGGAGGTCGGGGTGTGAGATTCGGATTACTAAATTCAAAAAGGTATGAAATTCAACCTGAGTAATTTCACAAAGAAGAAACACCTGACACTCATTGGAGTGAGCGGTTCTTCGAGCCGTCTTCATTCACTCCGTGATTGGGCTATCGGGCTCGCACTTGCAGTCGTTCTTTTCCTTGGAGGAGTTTCATACATCGCTTTTGATTTTTATACGCAATTTGGTGTTGAGAAAGAACAGGTGACGGGTGGTACTCCGCTTCAATACAACGCAAGCAAAGTGCATATGTATGCAGAAAAATACAATGAGAAAGAGCGTGCATATGAGGGCGTTCGAAGCGCACCGCGCGCCGAGACCCCTACTATCATCAAGGAACAAGAGCCCACACCTACTCCTGCTGAGCCGACCGCAGATGTGCCTCAAGTAGATGAAGGGCTTGCGGGTCAGGTTATTGTTGAGTAAGCTGTGCAACACGTCCCCATAGTTCAATGGATAGAACAGGAGACTTCTAAGCTCTTGATGTAGGTTCGATTCCTGCTGGGGACACACGGTAAACCAAAAACCCATTCTTTTAAAAGAATGGGTTTTTGGTTTTTTGTGGGCGGTGGAGGGCTCGGCGCAAGTTGCTAATTCGTTTCACTCATAAGCACTTCCTGCCCTGACTCGGCCACGACCTCCTTTTCAGTCGGTCGGCTTTGCGGCCTCCGTCTTTCGAGCCCTCCACCGCCTCACAACGCAAACGTCCCGTATGCTAATCGCATACGGGACGTGCTTGTGTGGGCGGTGGAGGGCTCGAACCCCCGACCTCGATGGTGTAAACATCTTGCTCTACCAACTGAGCTAACCGCCCGATATACATACCAACTGAGCAATAATATACACATTTAGCAGTATTGTCTAGATGTTCGTACTGCGGTAACATACGTATATAAGACATTTTCTCAATATATGAAAGTACACGAAAGACAGAGGGCACTTACATTGCGAAAGAAAGGAGTCTCAATGGGGGAGATTGCAAAGACTCTCAATGTTGCAAAAAGTAGTGTAAGTTATTGGGTTCGTGAAATTAAGCTCACTTCAAAACAAAAAGAAAGACTCAATAAAAATGGGCACAGTGTTGATGCAATTGAGAAACGTCGTACTGCTCGTATTGCAAACACAAGAAAGAAAAGAGAAGAAATTATAACTAAAGCAGGCGAGGAGGTCTTTGAGTTACAGAAAGATCCACTGTGGTGTATCGGAACGGCCCTTTATTGGGGAGAGGGAGGCAAGACTCAGCAAACAGCGCGAGTAGCAAATAGTGATCCTGCTGTCATTAAAATTATGATGCGTTTCTTTGAGAAATATAGCGGTGTAGATGAAAGTAAATATCGAGCCCACGTGCATACTTTTTCACATCGCAATGCGGGGAAAGCTGTGCAGTATTGGTCAAAAATATCAGGCGTTCCGAAGCATCGATTTTTTAAAACATACGTAAAAAAGAGCAGTGCGAGTAAAAAGAAAAGAGAAACACTCCCATACGGAACGGTCCAAATATATGTCCATGATTCAAATTTCTTTTTTCGGTTGATGGGGTGGATAAAGAGTCTAGAATCTCTTGGTGGAGACTAGATTATTATTACTGTGTATTTCAAGATATACTCAGGGTTATGTTTTCAGAGATTTACTGCGTCCTCAGGGGGAAAGTTCAACGTGTTGGCTTTCGTGATTATATAGAAGGGTATGCACGGGAACATGGTATGTTTGGGTGGGTTCGGAATAATACTGACGGCTCTGTGGAGCTTGTGATACAGGGTACTCCAGACCAACTCAAGGAGTGTATTGAGGTTTTGAACCAGGGCACTCCACTCACGCGAGTCGAGTCCCTTTCGGTTGATTGGAGGACGCCGGCGAAACAATTTGATGAATTCAAAGTTATAACATCATATGAAAAATAATCAGTCAGTACAGTGTGTCGGGTTCATCATGGACGGGAACCGTCGGTGGGCGAAGGCGAAGGGTCTTCCAACACTCGAGGGACACGCTCGTGGATATGGAAGTCTTAAAGAGATAATGAGGATGGTCCACACGGCGGGAATCCCTCATATGGTGTGTTACGCATTTTCGACGGAGAATTGGAAACGAACGGAAGAAGAGGTGGGGTATCTCATGAAACTCCTCCATCACGCACTCAGAGAGCTTCCTGAACTTATTGCGAAAGAGGGAAAGAAAATTAACGTGCGCGTCATCGGTGAACAACATGTTCTGCCGAAAGAGCTCCAAGAGGCTATTATTGAGGTTGAGTCAAAAAACTACACAGACCCCGAGCTTACTGTCTGGATTGCGGTCTCGTATGGCGGGCGCGTTGAGATCGTCGACGCGGTGAATCGCGCGATAGCCCAGGGTGTGCCGGTGACCGAGGAATCATTTGAAAAGCTCCTCTGGACTCATGGGATGCCTGACCCCGACATCATCATTCGCACAAGTGGCGAGAAGCGCATCTCCAATTTTCTCTTGTGGCAATCTGCGTACAGCGAGTTCTTTTTCATTGATACACTCTGGCCGGACTTTGGAGAAACTGAATTTCAGAGTATTCTAGAAGACTATGCAAATCGAGAACGAAGGAAGGGGAGTTGAGATCAAGGTCCTCTACGAAGATGAGGACATGCTCGTTATTGATAAACCCTCAGGAATACTCGTCCACAATGATGGACGGAGTGATGAGAAAACGGTCGTCGACTGGTTTCTTGACCGCATGCCTTCGGCACGCGGTGTTGGCGAACCAGGAAATGCCCAAGACGGAACACCGCTCGAACGCTCTGGTGTCGTGCATCGTCTCGATAAGGATACTTCCGGTGTTCTTGTACTCGCGAAGACACAGGATGCCTTTACTCATCTGAAAGAACAATTTCATGACCGGCACGTGCAGAAGGAATATCACGCCTGTGTCTACGGGACGATGAAGGAACGGTGGGGGACTATTGACCGGGCGATTGGGCGGAGCCCCCGAGATTTCAGATTGCGCTCAGCTGAGCGCGGTGCCCGCGGGCTCCTTCGCGAGGCGAAGACTGATTGGGAGGTGCTCAGTCAGTCGCAGACCCATGCATATCTCAAGGTGCTCCCAAAGACGGGGAGAACACACCAAATTCGCGTCCATCTCAAGGCGCTCAGTCGACCGATTGTCTGTGACGAGCTCTATGCACCCACCGACTTTTTGAAAAAAGACTCCCTTGGATTTACGCGTTTGGCGCTCCACGCGTACCGTATTACCATCGCGACACCGAAAGGAGTGATTAAAAGCTTCACGGCAGACCTCCCCCTAGACTTTAAGACGGCAATCGAGACTATTGCGACCATATAATTCCTGTGTTAGAGTACACGTCACTTTAAAGAGCTCGTAGAGGAATAGAGATTTTTGAAGGTAGTAACCGCTTTAATAATTACGCATTTTATGAATACAGTAGCAGGAATCACAATTTCTCCGGTGAATATGGAGGACCGAAAGGCCATTGGTATCAAGGCAGGGGACACCGTGCGTGTACACCAAAAAATTGAAGATAAGGGAAAGACACGTATCCAGATTTTTGAGGGACTCGTTCTTGCGCGTAAGCATGGTGATGAGGCGGGCGCTACTTTCACCGTCCGAAAGGTTGTGGATGGAATTGGTGTTGAGAAAATCTTCCCACTCTACTCACCACTCATCGATAAGATTGAAATTATACGACGAAGTACGGTACGTCGAGCAAAGCTCTACTACATACGCGAGAAGGTTGCTCGTGAGATTCGCCGACAGATGCGCCGTATGCGCCTCATGAGCGTCTCATCGGAATCTGAGATTGAGATGAAGGCCGAGCGTGAGAAAGTTGCTGCCGAGGAAGCTGCACAAAAGGCAGTAGAGGACGCACGTCTTGCTGAAGAGGCAAAGGTAAAGGCTGAAGCAGAGGCAGCAGAGAAGGCGGCCGAAGAAGCAAAGGCCGCCGCAGAGGTCGCAGAAACTGCAGAAGCAACACCAGTTGCTGAAGTGGTTGAGGCACCAGTAGAAGTTGCACCTGAAGCAGTCGCTACAGAAGAGGTAAAGGAGGAGGTCGTTAAGTAATTTAGAGAAAGGCCATAAACAAAACGCGCGCCTCAGGGCGCGCGTTTTGTATTGTGGTCTTTTCGATCCCAAGTGCATAAATTAATTGGTAGACGCTATATACTTGAGATATAATTATACTAATATGGGATTGCGAGGTCCAAAGCCAAAAGGGAAGGTGAAGATTGAATGGTCTCCGGACTTTGCGTACGCAATCGGCCTGCTCGTTACCGATGGTTGTTTGTCTAAAGACGGGAGACACATCGACCTTACATCAGTTGATAAAGAACAACTTGATAATTTTAAAAAAGCGCTTGGTATTTCAAATAGTATAGGTAAAAAGATGTCACATGAAACAAAGATAGGACTACGTGTACAGTTTGGCGATGTGCTCTTTTACCAATTCCTTGTGTCGATTGGGTTAACGGCACGAAAATCAAAGACCATCGGTAAAATTGATATACCAGACCAACTCTTTTTTGATTTTCTCCGAGGATGTTTAGATGGAGATGGTAGTTTCTATTCGTACTGGGACCCTCGTTGGAAATCGAGTTTTATGTTCTATATCGTACTTGCTTCAGCGAGCGAAGATTTTATTGTTTGGATAAGAAAAGAGTTAAAGAGCCGTCTCGGCGTGGTGGGGCATATAAGTCAAGATGGGAAACAGTCAACCCAGCAACTTAAGTATGCAAAGCGGGAGTCTTTGAAAATTATAAAAAACGTGTATTATAGTGAGTCAGTGCTCTGTTTGACCCGAAAGCGAAAAAAGATTGAAAAAGCGCTTAGGGAGGTGGACACTGAGATTTAAACGCCCAGGTGATGAAATTGGTATACATGTATCCTTGAGGTGGATATGCCGAAAGGTGTGGAGGTTCAAGTCCTCTCCTGGGCACCATAAGAAACGGTCGGCTTCATAGCCGGCCTTTTCTAATGGTCAAAAGTCCCAGAATCACGATATACTACACTCATGCAAACATACATCGTGAGAAGTCGCGCCGTTATTGTTCATGAAAATAAACTGCTTGTAGTTCACCACCCAGGAAGGGATTTTTACGCACTTCCCGGAGGCCATGTTGATTCTGGAGAAAATCCGAAGGAATGTATGGAGCGAGAGCTTGTGGAAGAGCTCGGTATTCGGCCTGTGGTCGGTCGACTCTTGTATGTTTATACATATATAAACAAGGAGGGCGTTCACTCAGTAGAATTTTTCTTTGAGATTGAAAATAGTGCAGAGTATCTCTTTCATGAGGATAAGGAAAAAACGCATGCCCACGAAATCGACGAAGTGCGATGGGTTGGAACCGAAGAGGTTGTGCGCATTTTGCCTCCAGAGTTTTTTGAGGAATTTAAATCCGGTCGCGTATTCGATAGTGGTGTGAAATTTCTAAAAGGATAAATCTCGACAATTCAGCAAAAAACCGCTATAACTATCCGACACAGTAAAGAACCCCGCCCCAAGAGGACGGGGCATTCGCCTCACCATTTTCTTGGGGCGGGAACAGGGGTTCTTTGCTAGCAGAAGTTACGGCTCCGCCGTACAATATATTTGTCCATTCAATCCCGCGGCAAGCCGACGGGCATTCTGGACGAACTAGTAATGGCGGCTATAGTTTAGTGGTAAAACCTCGGTTTGTGGAGCCGAAGTTCTGGGTTCGATTCCCAGTAGCCGCCCTCGTAGTAAAAATCCCCTCACGGGGATTTTTAGGTAGAGGGCGGCTACTGAGCGTAGGGTTTTTTGTGAAGTGATAGCGAAGCAGGAAAGCCGTAACGTGAATCGAAAAGCTTTTGAGCTAGATTGCGACCGTAGGGAAGCAATATAGCCAAAAGGTATACTGTTCATGTAATGAAAGATTACCCCAGTAGCCGCCCTAAAGAAAATTTCTCTAATAAACCCTTCATCTTGGAGGGTTTATTAGTTCTAGCCAAAGTGACCCCTAGTGAGAATTAATTTTGGTATACTTTCTTAATTATGAAAATATTTTTAGTAAGGCACGGGGAGACGACAGGCGATGTGGAAGACAGATATGGGGGAAGCTACGATGACCACCTTACTGAGTTAGGAAAGGAACAGCTTGCCGTAACGGCGAATAATTTAGTCGGCAAAGGCATTGAAATTATTTTCGTCAGCCCTTTAATTAGAGCATGGGAAAGTGCCGAAATCATCAAGCTCAAAACAGGGTGTCCTGTTGAGATTGTGAATGGGCTTGAGGAGAGGGGTTACGGAGTACTCTCTGGTCTTACGAAGGCAGAAGCTTTGGAGAAATACCCTGAAGTGGTTGAAGCACACAAGAACCCCTTAAACACTGACCCTGAAGGGGAAAGTTATGATGATTTTAAAAACAGAGTTTTAGAGACGTTTCAAAAAATAACCCAAAAGGAATACAGTGCAATAGCGGTTGTATCTCACGGTGGTCCGATTAAGCAGGTACTTGCTCACTTAGGGAAAAGTATTCCTGAAAAGATTGGTGACGGAGGGATTATTGAAGTTAACAAATGGTGCACTCGTGAGTAGGGTAGAATGTTGGAATATAAATACTCGAATCACCCAAACGCTCAAATATAGTTCTGACATCTCTATACAGAGACTGTACAGGTTGTCGCTCTGACGAGCTGGCAACCTCTTGCAGAATGGGTCCCGATCCCATTCCTCACTCCACGACGACGCACAATTTTTAGAGGTATATTTTACAAGGGTTTTCTAGACACCATACCGAGAAGCTCGAACTGAGTAGTTTGTTATAATGCTCAGATGGAAGCTGTTCACACAAAAAATATAGATTTCTTGGAAGAGTATCTTACTAACCAACAATTTGATTGGGTTAATTACGACTTTGAAATTGATATTTCCTACTTCACTAGCGGTGGTGGTACTCACCTTTATTTAATCAAAAACGGAAAAGACAGATTTTTGGCAAGAATCAATTTTTATCCAGGTAAAAATGAATGGGGAGTAAAAAAGACAGAGTTTGAAACGCTCAAAGCAATTGAGGTGCTTTGTATAGCACCAAAAGCATTTGCTTTGTGTACTGACAACTCACTAGGGCAAGATTTCACTATTGTTGAGTATGTCGAGGGTGAGAATGTAAAACGATTTGAAGATGAGAGAATAAAAATGCTGGCCAATGATTTACACAAGCTACACGATTTTAAAATTCCTGACTTGGATAATAATTCAGTTTCTTACATCTGCGACATCTACAATGAATTTTCTCAAGGTACAGACAAGCAGATAGAGCAATATGAATTTGATGGTAGGGGAAAAGTTGCTCCTTTATACAACGAAATAAAAAATGATTTAGGAATTTGGTTTAACGGATTAACTATCTTTTCTGACAGCAAAAATATCTGCCTTTGTCATGCCGATTTAAAATCAGAGAACATTTTGGTGACTTCAACTGGAATTAAACTTATTGATTGGGAGTGTGCTGGTACTGATATCCCAGAAACAGATATTGGAAGGTTATTTTCTGGCTGTGAGTTTACCAATGAACAACAACACTTGTTTCTGTCTGAATATTATCAAACGCAACCTAACGACATTATTCTGAATAAGATTTTGGCTGTTAGAACAGTGTTAGATTTCTTCCGTATTATTGAAGATTATTGTATTCATAAAAGAAAAATTTTGGATGCATCAAGTATGCTGTCTGACCTTCAAAAATTTAAATCTACATTTAACCAAACAAGAAATACCTTAAGCCAACAGTCCTAGATCAGGAATATAAATACTCGCATCATTCTATTTCTTACGCTACTCAATTTTGCATTTTCATGATGATATACTGCGTGTATGCAGATTGTTGTACAAAATTCTGCTCTGAAACTACTTGAGTCACTGACTCCTTCCGAGCTTGCGAAAGCAATTCGAACCATTGACCTGCTTGAAGAATTTGGTCATGAGCTTGGGTTACCGCATAGTCGGCACATGCAGGGCGGACTGCTCGAGTTGCGGGTTCGAGGTAAACGTGAGATACGAATCTTCTATTGTTTTCATAAAAATAAAGCAGTATTGCTCCACGCATTTATCAAAAAGACAGAGCGGGCTCCCACAAAAGAACTACAACGTGCTCATCTGGCTAAGGACACCTTGCAGTAATATAACTTATAAGTTATATTGTACGTATGGCAACTCCATACAAAAAATTCAAAATAAGCGCGCTTGCAAATAAGGAGGTAAAGGTAGCATATGATGCGCTTGCTCCAGAATATGAGGTAGTGCGAACCATCATAAAGTACCGTTTGAAGCGTGGGTGGTCACAGACTGAGCTTGCTGAGGCAGTAGGCAGTCGTCAACCAGTGATTTCTCGTCTCGAACGTGGAGAAGGCAATCCCTCTTTACAGACACTGCATAAAATAGCAAATGCACTCAACCTCTCCTTACAGGTGTCGATGAAGTAGTACGTTCAGCAGTAGGGTAAAAGCTAGGAATATAAATCGTTACATCATTTATTCTCTCAAACACAGTTCTAACGTCCTCTACGACGTCGCCCTAAAGAGAAAAGAACCAAAATGTCCCCTAAACAGGGGACATTTTGGTTCTAGCCAAACGGTGCCCTAATGGGAATTTCGGGGTGGTATTATTATGTGAGCTTTTAATATTAACAAACCCATCACTATGTCATTGGAAGGAATACCAAAACAGAATATTAAATTAAATGAAGAAGAGCCCCCACAAGTCGTTGGAGACAAAGCTAATCGGGAATTTCGTGACGAGTTAGATGAGTTTACTTGGCTTCGCGATACGTTGGCGTCTGGAGGTGTGCTTAAAGATGAAGAACTTAAAAGGATGGAGGAACTGGCGGGCATGTTTGAAAGACTCCATAATCGTATCGGTTTAGGTGAGTAAAAAAAGAATATTATTGGCTTTATTTAAACTATAATAATTCATGGATTAGGGTAACCTAGGCCATGATTCTCGGCTGAAACTCTGGAATGTAGATACTTGTATCCCTCAACCTTTCAAACACAGTTTTAACATCCCACACAACGTCGCCCTCGTAGTAAAAATCCCCTCACGGGGATTTTTAGGTAGTATGTCGAGACGCAGAAAACTCTCGCCAATCCTAGTCCGTCAAAACTTCAGTTGTAGCGGGGAGGGTCTTCTTAATTATTTCGAGATCGGCCTGTGAGTAGTCGTTTCCTCGTAAATTGAGAATCTTGAGATTGGATAGGTTTCCGAGTTCGTAGGGAAGCCCTGTTATCTGATTGTTGGAAAGATTGAGCTCCTCAAGATTTTTCAATTGACCAATTTCAGCAGGAACTCCCGAAAAGTGATTATTGCTTAAATTGAGTACTTTCAAATTTTGTAGCTGGCGCACTTCAGCTTGCAAAGAGCCACCAAGATTGTTGTTTGATAGATCCAGTTTTTGAATATCCGTTTTATCAAAGACATAATCTGGAATCTTTTTCAGTTCTTGACCACTCAAATCCAACACACCGTTGTTTGCATCATTTCCAGAGACTACCGAGGACACTTCTCCTGCAATACTCCCATCCTCTTGTTTGAACATAACAACCACAACAACAACCACCACAAAGACCACCGCAACTGCGACAAATATTTTTATCATACTCTTTATGCCGTCTTGACCCCTCTTTTGTTACAGGTGCAAAATATAGTGTGTGCATACAAATAAAAAAGGGACGAGTGCAATGACTCGTCCCAGGTTCAATACCCGTTAGTTACTCGGGGAGGTCCTTCATGATGTTCACGAGCGTCTCCTCTGCTTTATTGAGGCTTGACGTCAGCTCATTGAGTGACGGTGCAACCGCGGTCTGAAGTCGGTGCCTCTCATAAGCCTGACCCGCGTCGAATGCCTGTGCCAGAAGTTCTTCAACCTTCACCGTGTTAACTTGCGACGCCAAACTGTCTATAATGCTCCGCTTTTTCATTTTCGCTCCTTTTATCTGACACACAGTTTCTTGGGCGAGTCGACGGCGAGTCGAAATGCTTCAGATTCGGAGTGTGTCCTCCCACGCTCGTCCCACCAGGTGAAACTGGTAACGAACGACACGGTTTTGCCGGTCGTCCGTACACAGTACTTCCCCTTTTCTGTGTACGTCTTGAACCCCTTTACCTTCTCAAGACTGCGTGGGGTGTCGTGGTCCTCCGGCCAGCAGGGGATGAAGTCGAGGAACTCCTTCCGGGTGTGCTTCATTGAAATACACCCTTTTCCGTTTAGGGAACGAGGGTTCTTTTGGAACGCCTCATTCTCCTCGTAGTACCCTTGTTCTTCCATCCCGGCATGCGCAGAGGCAGAGAAAAACGAGAACAGGGTGAAAAGTACAGCAATACTCTTGTTCATGATGCCCTCCTTGGGCTGTGGTTAACTATTTACTATTATAACAGATTAACCTTATGAAGTCAAGGGTTCAGAAATGGCTTATAATAGGGCCAATTCGGTGAAGAAAAGTCACTATCTAAATTTTCTGTATGTGTAGATGTGATATCCTTAAATAATCTATTTTTATTAAATCAATGTGTGATCCTTTATGAAATTTGAAAAATCAGAACTCTTTGGAAAAAGTGATGTCAGAAATGAACAAAGTGAGCGTCTTTTAAAAAATCCAGACCGTGACTGGCTTCTTAAGCGTACAGAGTATTTTTTTCGAAACTTAATTAAGGAGAGAAATATTGATATTGGGGAGGAAGAATTGGATAGTATTGATTATCTATTTTCCAGCAATAATTATAAAGGGCTGGTGACGGTCTATGGCAACACAATTCGACAAAGAACTGATGGAGGGTATGAGACTGCTCACAAGGATGATTCTAAAGAAATAAAACCCTTTAAGGATTTGACTGCACAAGAAACAGACGAATTTTTGCATAGGTATAAATTCGATGCACTTATACCACTCTGGGGTGAGGCAAGTGAGATGGCAGATAAAGAAGGGGATTCTCAGACAAGTCCTGAGTCAACCCCACCATCACTCCCCCCTGACGCGAGATATTTGCAAAAGGATGAAACCTTGTCACAAACCATGGGAACAGCTTTTTATAGTGAGAAACTCACTGATGGTCGACACAACCATTATCCTAAGATTGGAGCATTCGGTTTGTCTACAAGATACGGGAGAATAAATGGAGTTCTTATCTGGTGTGACGGCGAGTCTGCAATATTTGACACTCCTCAGGGGAAACTAAGGATTCGATTCACAGATGTGGTTTCCCCAAGTGGTAAAACTTATGGTGAACTTGTTGATGAAGAAAGGGATGAGGAGGTGCACCGAGAAAAAAATACTAAACTTAGATATAGGTCACATTGATTTTTCTAAAAAACACACATTACAACCCATCTCTAAAACACAGATCTGACATACTCTGTTGTGGTGCTGTACGGGTGAGTTTTTGAGATATCAAATAATCATTTGCACCAGTATCTTTTCGCCAGTACCATGAGTGTATGAAAACCATCACCGTACACGACAGCATGCAGGATGGGTATACCTATATATGCACGGAGCCAGTGGGGAAGGGATTTCATTCTGATTTTAAGCCGGAGCTCTCCCCAAAGGAAATGCTCGAACTCGGCGTTTTTGGCGGGCTTTACATGACGGACTGCAGAAACGAGTTTCCAAAGGAGTGGTTTAAGAATGCGAAACTCTCACCTGACGGGAAGCGCCACAAGGAACTTAATTATTTCAAAGTGAATGCAAGTCAGTCGCTCGCCATATGGCAAAAGAATGGGTGGATACATAAAGATGACCCACGAGGGTGGTTTCAGTGGTATTGCCGGTATTACATGGGACGGAGGTATGAGGATGATGAGCGACAAATACGGCGATGGAAGATGATCGGAAGGCACATTGCGCAAGTCATGCACAATTGCATGCGGGGAGACCTCACCTGTCGGCCGAGACAGCGACAAGCGCTTCTTCATTGGGCGATGGACAGTCGGAAGATTTGATACAAAAATTTTGGGGTGTTGTATACTGGAGGGAATATGGATACTGCAGACATCATCGGTGGAGTCATTGGCATCTTTCTCATTGGTGCGGGGTTTGGATACTACGCGACACGACTTATCTTAGGAATCTAGACGAGTACTCGAGACTTCATCATGTGGGAGGAGTGTGTGCGTATAGGTAATAAGTGCGCCAATGATAGCGACACCAAGAATGGTGATGAGAAATGTTCTCTTAAAGTGCTCACGGTGTGAATGACGAAGTTCGGGGATGAAGTCGGTCGCAGCGATGTAGAGAAGATTTCCTGCAGCGATGCCTGTGAGGAGGAATGCATAGCCCGCGAAAGACTGTGCAAAAAAGTAGGTGAGGAGAACACCGACGAGAATGCTCGACGCTGACGCGAAATTATAGATGAGCGCTTTGCCTCGTGTGCACCCCGCATGAATGAGGATGCTATATTCTGCAATTTCTTGTGGAATCTCGTGAAGCGCAATACCGACGGCAGTAAGCGTGCCAACGAATGGATTTACCATGAAGGCTGACGCAATAACGATGCCATCGGCAACATTATGGACGCTGTCACCAATGAGGAGTTTGTGCGCTCCGTTATGCATACAGGTGTCATGGTCATCAACGTGGTGATGGTGGAATGTCTCAAGGATGTGTGAGAGGAGATAAAATCCGAGGAATCCCACAAGAACAACGAGTGGTCCCCATTCGTGTGAAGATTCAAATGTTTCAGGAAGGAGCTCGAAGAAGACTACTCCAAGGAATATTCCAATTGCGAGGGGGACGATGTGTGTATGAATTTTCTCCAGTATTTTTGAATTACTAAAGAAGACCCCTCCGATGAGGGAAAGGGACATAATGCAGAGCGCACTCAAAATAGCTTCAAACATGATAATTACAAGTGTATACTCATGCGTATGAAATTTCTAGTCAGCCTTTGTTTTTTCCTAACCCCGTTTCTTCTCAATGCACAAGAGGTGTATCAAGAACTTCAAGAGACCGTTCGAGCTGAGGTCTTACAAATTCTCCATGAAGAAGTGCGAGATATTATCGGTACCGATACGAATGCACTTGTACAAGAGGTTCGCGTCCGTATAAAGGAAGGAGTTCGAGAAGGAGATGTCACTATTTTTGAGAATGATCTCACTGAGCTCAATGTCGGTGATTCTATATATGTAAATAGGCTCGTTGATATTGATGGGACGGAATATTATGCTTTCAAGGATGTCGACAGGCGCTTTGCGCTCCTAAGTCTTTTTGCATGTTTTGCATTCGTACTTATTCTCATCTCTGGATTTCATGGATTTCGTGCCCTCCTCAGTCTTCTTGTGAGTATTGTGGGAATATTTTTTGTACTCGTTCCGCTCCTCCTCCATGGGTATGATCCTGTTTTCTCAAGTATTATCGTCGCAGGCCTTATTCTTGCGCTTGTACTTTTCTTAACACACGGATTCCACTCGCGTACCACTATTGCTTTCCTCGGGACATTTGGTGCAGTCGTTATCACTGGAGTGGTCGCGCTTGTCTGGACACATCTCGCACACTTTACAGGGCTTAGTTCCGATGAAGCCATTTATCTTAACTTTAGTACAAAAGGAGCGTTGGATTTTGGGGGACTCCTCCTCGGGAGTATTATTATTGGTATCCTCGGAATATTGGATGACGTCGCCATTACGCAAGCATCGGTCGTTGCCGAGCTCAAGCGTGCAGACATGAATCTTCGGGGGCGGGAATTATATACACGTGCGCTCCGGGTGGGGCGTGACCACATTGGTTCATTGGTGAATACACTTGCACTTGCATACATTGGAGCGTCGCTCCCGCTCATCCTCCTCTTTAGTGCGGCAGGATCGGACATTGTCCTCTCGCTCAATCAGGAACTTGTCGCTGTTGAGCTTGTGCGAATTTTCGTGGGGAGTATTGGGCTCATCCTTGCCGTCCCCATTACAACGCTTATTGCTGTGTGGTGGTACGAGCGGTACACTATTCCTCTGGAATGTAATCATGTTCATATACATTAGTGTGGTGTTCAAGGTTCATTATTGTGAAGATATTTATTTTGTATGAAATTACTTGAAGAGTTCAAAGCGTTCGCAATGCGGGGGAATGTTATCGACCTCGCGGTTGCTGTAATCATCGGCGGGGCATTTGGGAAAATCGTCTCATCGCTCGTCGATACAGTAATCATGCCGACTATCGGAATTCTACTCGGAGGAATCAATTTTACTGGATGGGCATTTGTGGTGGGGGACTCGACGATTGCATACGGGAAATTTATTCAAGCGATTGTTGACTTCACCATAATCTCATTTGTCATCTTTATGACACTTCGAACATTGAGTCGGTTTGAGAAGAAGAAAGAGGCTGAGTTGAAGCAAGACGAGCCAAGTGAAGAAGTACTCTTGCTTCGAGAAATTCGAGATAGTTTGAGGAAGTAGTAGTTATCAAGTTCGAGTGAAAAACCGGCACGCCCGAAGGGCGTGCCGGTTTTTCTCATTGGCAAGCAATGTATTAGCTATATGCGCACTCCGAAACACATCCACGACCACTTCAAGTCTTGCGGTGGTCCGTAAGATGTTGCTATCCACAGCGCCATATTTAGGGAATCATCTTCACACTTCAAAAAATCGAGATTTTATATAGACCACCGCCCGCATAGTCCATTTTGAGCCATAATTCATAATTTTTTTCCGCGTGGTATTATTCATGGAACACACGCACTTGCTCTTCGTGTGTCGGCTCCTAGACACATGTCGTTTTTCAAGAACCACTATTTGGGTGGCGTGTTTGGAGGCCTCTCTAAAAATTGGATGTAGAAATTTATACATAACACCATCGCTCTATGATCACCACAATTATTAAACGCAATGGCACATCAGTACCGTTTGACCCAACGAAGATTGTTATCGTCATGAAGAAGGCCTTTGCTGCAGAGCAGGTGCCTGTTGATGATGCAATACTTGAACAAATGACGGGACGCGTTGTTGCCAACCTTGCAACGATGTGTGAGGGGAAGGAAAACTGTCCCACAGTAGAGCAGGTACAGGACCTTGTGGAGAATACACTCATGGAGCGTGGGTATTTTGGTGTTGCGAAGGCGTACATTCTGTATCGATTTAAGCAGAGTGAAGAGCGAAAACAGGAAGTGGTGAAGGAGATTGAAGAACAGCGCCTCACGATCGAACGTTCCGATGGAAGTATCGAACAATTTTCACGCGAGAAGATGCGAGCATACCTCATTGAGTTTACGCTCGGGTATGAGAAGGAAATAGACCTTGATACGATTGTTGCACAGGTTGAGCGCGAGGTGTATGACGGCATCAAGACTGTTGAGATGGCACGACTCGTTACCTCGGTGCTCCGTTCACGCATCGAAGAAGACCCCGCATACTCGGTCGTCGCATCACGCCAACTTGCACGCCGTATTGCTGATGAGGCTGTCGGTAATTTTAATAATATTCCAGAAGCAGAGCGGGTGAGTGCGTACCGGAATGCGTTCGTCCGAAACATCAAACGCGGAGTCGAAGCAAAGAAGTACGACGCAACGATGCTCTCGTTCAATCTCGAGAAACTCGCTGAGGCAATTCAGATTGAGCGGGATGACCTCTTTAAGTATATTGGTATTGAGACACTCAATGACCGATACTTTGTTCGTGTCGAGGGAAAACTCATCGAGACGCCACAGATGATGTGGATGCGTATTGCGATGGGGCTTGCACTCAATGAGAAGGAGAAGGAGGTTCGCGCGATTGAGTTCTATAACATTATGTCGCTCATGCGCTTTATTCCGTCGACACCGACACTCTTCCATGCGGGAACACCACACCCGCAACTCTCGTCATGTTACCTCAACGTTGTTGAGGACGATCTCGGTCACATCTTCAAGGTGTATGGCGACAACGCAATGCTCTCAAAGTGGGCAGGAGGCATTGGTACTGCGTGGAGCAAGCTTCGTGGTATGGGAGCGGAGATTAAGGCTGCGGGCATTACCTCACAGGGGGTGATCCCATTCCTCAAGATTGCAAACGACGTCACCGTCGCCATCAATCGTTCAGGCCGTCGCCGAGGTGCTACCGCAGTGTACATGGAAAACTGGCATATTGATTTTGAAGATTTCATTGAACTCCGCAAAAACACCGGAGATGAGCGACGCCGTACACACGATATGAACACCGCTGCGTGGGTCTCAGATACCTTCATGAAGCGCGTGCGTGACGACGGGCAATGGACACTCCTCTCGCCAGACGAAGCTGTCGACCTCACCGAGACATTTGGAAAGAAATTCGAAGAGCTCTATGAGAAGTATGAGGAGATGGCAGATCGAGGAGAAATCAAACTCTTCAAACGCGTGAAGGCGCGCGACCTTTGGAAGCGAATGCTCATCATGCTCTTTGAGACAGGGCACCCATGGATTACATTCAAGGACCCATCGAACGTACGTTCACCACAGGACCACGTTGGTGTTGTCCATAGTTCAAACCTCTGTACTGAAATCACGCTCAACACTTCTGCTGAAGAAACTGCGGTGTGTAACCTTGGGTCTATCAATTATCCGAAGCACATCATTAACGGTGTCTTCGATAAGGAAATGGTGAAGGTGACCATCACGACGGCAATGCGTATGCTCGACAACGTTATCGACCTCAACTTCTACCCAACAATCGAGGCGCGCAATTCAAACATGAAGCATCGCCCTGTAGGGCTCGGTATTATGGGCTTCCAAGATGCGCTCTACATGCTCAATATTCCATTCGCTTCAGAGGAGTGTGCCGATTTCTCGGACAGTTCAATGGAGATAATTGCGTACCACACAATTCTCGCATCGACCGATCTCGCGCGTGAGCGTGGCGCATACCAGAGCTTCAAGGGGTCGAAGTGGGACCGTGGCATTTTCCCCGTCGATACGATTGCACTCCTCGAAGAGGAGCGGGGCATCCCAACTGGTATTGATTGTTCAGGGAAGCTTGACTGGAGCGTGGTTCGCGAAGCGGTCAAGCAGTATGGTATGCGCAATAGCAACACCATGGCAATTGCACCGACTGCAACAATCGCAAATATTGCCGGTTCAGTACCAGGAAACGAGCCTATCTATAAGAACATCTATGTGAAGTCCAACATCTCCGGAGATTTCGTCATTGTGAACTCATTCCTCGTAGAAGACTTGAAAAAGATTGGCCTCTGGGACAGTGAGATGCTCGGTGCGATTAAGTACAACGACGGAAGCCTTAAGGATATTCCGAGCGTTCCCGTTGAGCTCAAGCAGAAGTACAAGGAGACATTTGAAATTGACATGCGTTGGATTATGAAAGCGGGTGCGCGACGAGGGAAGTGGATTGATCAGTCACAGTCACTCAACATCTTCTTTAGCGGAACTTCAGGAAAGGAACTTTCAGAGCTCTATACCTATGCGTGGGAGATTGGACTGAAAACTACCTATTACCTCAGATCGCTCGCTGCAACACAGGTTGAGAAATCAACGGTAGGCACTGCGGGGACGCACCTACGAAAAGATGAGGCAAGTAACACTGGTGGAACATCGATGCCGATGGAGCAGGTCGCAATGGAGACGATTATTGCAAGTGTCACTGGTACGGTAAGCGAGGCGATTCCATCACCAGTTGCAACCCCATCACCATTTGCACAGGAAGTACTTGAAGAAAAAGTGCCTGTTGTAGAAGTAAAATCAAAGATTAAGTTGCATGTGGCTGAAGATGCTATTTGCGAGTCGTGCCAGTAAGAGATGCGTATAATTGGCAAATTTCTTCGTTAAAACTGCAGTTTTTTCCTCACCATACGCACTGTATGGCTCGGTCAAAAACTTTGTTTCGCCTCGAACTTTACTCAATTATACGCATCTCAAAACCAAGTAGATAAAAGAGATACGCATTAGAAATACCCCAAATTACAGACAGTCGTGAAAAGTGCTAGAATAGTGACCCATATTCAATATTTTATTTCCTAATATTCAATATCTTGTATCATGCCGATTAAGAAAAACGCCCCACCAGTAGACATCAACAAGCGACGCGCCATCAATGGTGAAGACGCCGATGTGATTCAGCTGTCTCCGATGAAGCACAAGTGGGCATGGGAGTACTACAACGCTGCAAATGCAAACCACTGGCTTCCAACCGAAATCAGTATGCAACTCGATATCGAGCAGTGGAAATCGCCAACGATTCTCACGCAGGATGAGCGACATGCATTTGAGACGGTCCTCGGATTCTTCACGACCGCAGACTCAATCGCTGCAAACAACATCGTCATTGCGAACTATCGTCACATCACCTCACCTGAGATTCGTATGTACCTCCTCCGGCAGGCGTATGAGGAGGCAATTCACACGCATGCATACCAGTATATTGTGGAGTCGCTTGGCATGGATGAAGCGAAGATTTTCAACATGTATCGTGAGCGCGACGCAATTTACAACAAGGCAAGTTTTATCTTGTCGTTCAATGAGGGTATCTTCGATCCAACATTCAAGACGGGCACGCTTGAGAACGACCAGAAATATCTCGAAAATCTCTGTATCTTCTCACTCATTGTGGAGGGAATCTTCTTCTATAGTTCATTTGCGGTTATGTTTGGATTTCAACGCCAACACAAACTCACGGGAAGTGCCGAACAGATTCAGTACATCATGCGTGATGAGTCGATGCATCTCAATTTCGGGTGTCAGCTCATCAATACCATTCGCGAGGAACAGCCAGAGCTCTGGACAAAGGAGTTTCAAGATAAGATTGTGGGATACATCAGGGAAGCGGCGCGCCTCGAGTACACGTATGCACAGGAGGTATTTCCTGCAGGAATCTTTGGTATGAATGCTTCAGGGTTCAAGCAGTACATCGAGCACATCGCAGACCGTCGCCTCGAACGCGTGGGGCTCCCTGTACAGTTTGGTGTTGCAAACCCATTCCCATGGATGAGCGAGGCCATTGACCTCCCGAAGGAAAAGAACTTCTTCGAGACGCGGGTGACTGAGTACAAGACTGGCGGTGCTTTAGATTGGTAATTTTTCAAAGTTACACGAGTAATTCTGTGTAACAGTGTAAAATCCCGCGCCAAAGGCGCGGGGTTTTAGTTCACTCAAATTTTGTTATTGTTGGCCGTAGAGAACTAAAGTAATCAGAGGAGTATATTTATACACATCACCACAACCCTCCCCTGTACCTCCGCGATATACTTAACTCATATGAATAACCCCACCCTCCGGAGCACCCTCATCACCTTCGCCTCATTTATCTTCGTGATTACGGCAGTAAACGCATGGACAGGCCCCTCAGTCCCTGCACCAGACGGCAACGTCTCTGCACCACTCACCATTTCAGCAACATCACAGAGCAAGACAGGAGGTCTTGATGTGGGATGGCTCAGTGCGGTAGGTGCAGTGAAGGTAGGATACACCGCAACAGCGTGTACTGCAGACCTTGCTGGTTCACTTCGCTGGAACACCGGTGTCATGGAGTACTGCAACGGCACCGTCTGGGGACCGTTTGTGGGGAGTGGTACGGGTGGAGGGGGAGAAAATTCATGTTTGACTGGCACGGGACTGTTAAAAGCCTACGCAGGGAAGAGTGCCTCGTACACCGCCTCCGGCAGTGCCGTTGGTTCCGCATCTGTAACAGTGACTATTAGTGTAAATCCTGATGGGACAGCCGTAACGTGTAGTCGCGGAGGAGGTGGGTCTGCAACACTGACCGCAGCTAATTTGGCCAGTAATGTTAATTCTGCTGGCGGAGGCGCATACGGTCCCTCCATTACCTATGGTGCAAGCGCGGGATTTGTTTGTGTGGGTAGTGCAAATGGTGTAGGTTCTCAGATGGTGAGCTCGAGAGTTACATTGCCGGCCTACAATGACAACTTGATTGCTGGAAACTATCTTTACGATGGTTCGTACACATGGAATGACAGCTTAGGGGAAGGTGTGTATGATTCTGGCTCAGCAAGTCTCGCTTCAGGCGTGGACGCGTTATCTGGCGGTGGTGTAAAGGATAAGTGTCTATCATCTGGTAGTTCTGTAGCAGAAACGGACCCTACAGTACTCACGAGTGTAAAGGATGGAGTAGATTGGAGTGAAGTGACTGGGAAGCCGACAGCACTAAGGGGGGTTATTGCGGGATGTGATCGTTCTGGCGCTTGTTGGGGCGGGGCATGGGGGGAACAAGATATCAGTATGCATTGCCCGTCAGGATCAACGGGGCATTCTATGCACCAAACAACTGATGTATATGGACCTGGTTACCACTCATATTTTTGCGTGCAGGATTAAAACTTCGTAGACCAGACTTGATTTTCGGTACAATTTAAATCCTCCGCGCTTACGGCGCGGGTTTTGCATAACGACGATGTCGTGTTTATTCATTTGCTATACTTAAAATCATGCGACTCGCATCATTGCTGTTGTTACTCACTGCCGTGCTCTTTGGGAGTGGTTTTTGGTATGACTACATAGATACAACGTGTAAAACTCCTGTCTTGTACCATATCGGTGACATCGATTCTCGCTTTGGCACTTCGGCAGAGGAAATCAAGCATATTGCACTTCGTGCTGAGAGTATGTGGGAGGGTGTACTCAGTGAAGATCTCTTTATATACAGTGAAACAGGAGAGGGACTTCCGCTCAATCTTATCTACGATGAGCGTCAGGAAAATACGGAACGAGAGGCAGAGGTGCTCGCCGACCTTGAAACGAAGGAGGGAATGAGCGAGAGCGTCGCGGTACAGTATGAGAAGCTCATTACGGAGTTTCGTGCACTCAAGAAAAAGTATGAATCCCGCGTGATCACCTACGAAGCATCGCTTGATTCATACAATGAAGAGGTGACAAGTTGGAATAACAAGGGAGGGGCGCCTGAGTCTGTGGTGAAGGATTTAAAAGAGTCTGAACAATCACTGAAAGATGAACAAACAGAGCTTGAACTGCTCGCGAAGAAGCTCAATGCGCTCACTGCAGACCTCAACAGGATTGGTGCCCGTGGGAATGAACTCATTACCGATTACAACGGTATCGTACAGAAATATAATACCGAATTTAGTGAGGGGTATGAATTCACGCAGGGTGACTACAAGCGAGACTCGATCAATATCTATCAATTTGATTCTGAAGACGAACTGGTTATTGTCCTTGCGCACGAGTTTGGGCACGCGCTTTCACTTGACCATGTTCAGAATGAGCAGTCAGTCATGTATCACCTTATGGGTGGTCAGAGTATTGCTGAAGGGGTCAGTATCGAAGATGTGTCTGAATTCACCCGCATGTGCAAGAATAAGACTGTTTTTCAGAGAGTTGTAAACTTCATTGCAGGGGCCTTTGCTCTTTAGGATTCACTGCGGTACCATAGGAGTACGTTATACATCAAAACATTAATAAGTAATAAAAATTATGTTTCAAGAATCATATATGCGGAAGATTGTGGCGGTTGTAGGAGTGATGGCTGTTTTGGCACTCGCTTCGTACACCTACTACACGATTAAGCAAGCTCAGTACATGTACTCTGGACCAACGACCATTTCAGTCACCGGAACAGCAGAAGTATTTGCAAAGCCAGACATTGCCACCTTTACATTCTCTGTGGAAGCAAAGGAGGCTGATGCAAGCGCAACACAAAATAAATCAGCAGAGACAATGAATGCCGTGCTTGCATACCTTAAGGAGGCAGGCGTCGATGAGAAGGATGTGAAGACTGAGTACTACAATCTCTCACCACGATATGAATACCCACAGACAATTTGTAGTGAGTGGGGATATTGTCCTCCACAGAACGGCGAGCCAAAACTCATTGGATATCAGGTTACTCAGACAGTCTCGGTGAAGGTGCGCGACATGGCAAAGTCAGGTGAGGTCATTTCGGGTGTCGGAGGAAAGGGTGCTACAAATGTAAGCGGACTCTCGTTTACCATTGATGACGAGGATGCATTTAAGGCAGATGCACGAAAGCAAGCGATTGAGGACGCACAAGAAAAGGCGAAAGTCCTCGCTGACAATCTCGGAGTTCGCATCGTTCGCATGAACGGTTATTGGGAAGAGGAGGGTGGTTACCCAGGATACTATGGCATGGGAGGGGGAATGGAGTATGGTGACATGGCAGTTTCTTCTCAGAAGGCAATAGCGCCAGAATTACCAACAGGCGAAAATACGATTACTGCACGAGTGAACGTATCATACGAAGTTAAGTAGCAAAGAATTAGGTATAACACATAGAAAACCGCCCAATGGGGCGGTTTTCTATGTGTTGTTGACACCACATCTATGAATGGTATACTTTGTTAAATCGCCCTTGGGGCGTTTTAATTTTGCTAAAATAAATGTATGAATCACTTTATCAACTATCTGAAGGACACGTTCACTGAACTCAGTCACGTGTCGTGGCCGACGCAACGTCAGTCAATCGTATATACCGTACTCGTTATTGTTGTCTCAATACTCGTCTCGCTCTACGTGGGGTTGTTTGACTTTGTGTTCCAGAGGGGACTCGATTGGTTTGTAAAATAGCGAAGTGAGACCTTAACGGTAAACGGACTTTATCCATAATAGAATTTAATCATGGCAAAACAGCAAACGAGCGGAGAACGACAGTGGTATGCAATCCATACCTACTCAGGGTATGAGAATGCAGTAGCACGAAATTTGAAGCAACGTATCGAGTCGCTCGGCATGCAAGACCGCATCTTTGATGTTGTCGTCCCTACAGAGAAGAAGATTCGTGTGAAGGGAGGGAAGCGTGTGACTGAAGAAGAACGTATCTACCCAGGGTACGTACTTGTGGAAATGATTGTGACCGATGACTCATGGTATGTCGTCCGCAACACTCCTCGAGTGACCGGATTCGTTGGTAGTGGTACACAGCCGGTTCCTCTTCGAGAGGATGAGCTCAATGCGCTCATGCATCGCATGAAGGATGAGGCGCCAAAGCACCACATCGACCTTTCAATCGATGATGTGGTAATGATTGCTGATGGACCATTCAAGGACTTGGAAGGGAAAGTGGGCGAAGTGGACGCATCACGAGGAAAGGTAAAGGTACTTGTCGCGATGTTTGGACGAGAGACTCCGGTTGAGCTCGATTTCCTCCAGGTCAAAAAAATCTAGGTTTTGCGAAAAATCCTCGATTACTGCGTTGTTTTCAACAAAAATATGTTCGCCGTACAACTAAGTACGACTCACATATTTTTGTCTCAACGCCTTGTACTCAAGAATTTTTCACTAAAACCAATATAGCAAAGAGGGGGTGGCTTGCGAAAGAGCCATATTTCTTGTACGATACGCGGGCTTCTAGAGGGGTCTGGTTATGGAACGGACACCTCATCAAAATTTAATGTAAAACGAACACTATGGCTAAAAAATTAGTAAAGAAAATCAAAGTTCAGGCCACAGGCGGTAAGGCAACGCCAGCTCCTCCTTTGGGACCAGTCCTCGGACAAGCGGGTATCAACATTGGTGAATTCGTCAATCAATTCAACGAGAAGACTCGCGACCGAATGGGCGATGTTGTTCCAGTAGAAATCAATGTCTATGATGACCGAAGTTTCGACTTCATCACCAAGACGTCACCAGCATCACGCCTCATCTTGAAGAAGATAGGGAAGGACAAGGGTTCTGGAAAGAACCTCGTCTCAAAGGCCGGTGAAATCACTAAGGCACAAGTTCGAGAAATCGCGGAAGAGAAGATGGTGGACCTCTCAGCAAATGATATTGAACAAGCAATGAAGATTATCGAGGGTACCTGTAGGAGTATGGGGGTTAAAGTGGTATAGACCACTTTAACCGAGGTTCTCGACAAAACCACCTGCAAGGGTGGTTTTGTCATAGAACCTGAACTGCTCCCGTAGGGAGGAAAGGTGATATAAAATCACCATACATCTCCCTAGAGAATCACCCAACCCAAAATATTGAAAACCCCCGTGGCTTCGCCACGGGGGTTTTCAATATCCTATATCTGTGGTATATTCCATATTGAGCAAAGTGCTCATTTTAGTTTGTTGCAACTTTTGCCTTGGAGGGCTAAGAAGATGAAAAATGGTGTCAAGTTGGAACCCCTAAGCGGGCTTCACGAGGCAGTTCGTTACGGGAAGGGCGACGAACTCGGAGTCATGGGTATTCTCATGCGACGTGACGAGGGAAGTATTCTCCTCGTCCATCACGAGCCGTCGGATTCCTGGCGCCTGCCGTTCGGCTTTTTTATGCCGGGGGATGGCAACTGGGTCGGGGCAGCGATACGCATGGTGCCGCGCACTGTGGTTACCACAGCTGACTACATCGACCTCAGGATGAAGGCGTTGGGGATGGCGAGAGAGGTTTCTCGCCTCAAGCAAGTCGCTGTGGCTATTGCTGAGGTCTCGCCGGGTTCGCTCGCGCGATTCCCGACGCAACGACATGTCTGGGTAAAGAGCGAGGAAGAATTCGCCGAGCTCTATCTGGGCGGGACGAGGCAGTCGGCGATGAAGCTATTGGTGGCGGAAGCAATCAAGCAGGGTGCCTTCTTCAAGCCGGTACAACAAGGGGCGACGGCTCACTGAGCAGTCGTTGGGGAAAACAGAGGGCGTGCTTTGCAGGCGCCCTTTTTTAGTGCCTGCCAGATTCGTTCTTGCACATTTTATATGACAGCGTATTCTTTCATACATGCTTCTTGATACTACAATTCGCACGTGGTCGATGTTTGTATAGAAATAAGCTTTTAGGGCTTATTTATCTAATACGTAACCATGCAATTCATTCCTATTCATACACGTGTTATACAACCACCCAAGGACGATCTCTTTCAGGTACTTAGAGAATCAATTCAAGATATACAGGACGGAGATGTCGTTCTCATTACCTCAAAGGTCGTCTCAATTCATGAGGGGCGATGTGTCCCTATAGAGAATACAGAAAAGCAATTGCTCATTCGTAACGAATCGGAACTCCTCTATCAACCTGATCCCACAAGACGTCCACTCTCGGTGGTGCACCATGCCCTTATTTCTTCTGCAGGTATTGATGAAAGCAATGGCGATGGGTACTACACGCTTCTCCCTGAAGATCCATTTGCGTCAGCACAGAGGATACATACGTATCTTAAAGATGCGTTCAATTTGAAAGAGTTCGGTGTTATTATCACTGATAGTCACTCGGTTCCATTTCGATATGGTGCTCTCAGTATCGCGATAGGGTGTCACGGGTTTGAACCAATCATGTCACATACCGGCAGGGAGGATCTTTTTGGAAGGGTAATGGTATATTCAAAAACAAATATTCCTGATGCAATCGCGGGCGGGGCGACCCTCGTGTCGGGTGAGTGCGACGAGGCGTATCCAATAGTTATTGCACGCGGAATTCCAAATCTTATTTTTACTGAGCGAGATGCAAGAGAGGATTTTTTCGTCTCCTACGAAGATGATATCTTTGCTCCGCTCTTTACTCAGTTTAAGAAGAAAGATGTGTAGTCCGCTCTATCGTTCGAGAGTGAGCCATGTGTAGGGAGGATTGTATTCAAAATGTTTCTCCTCGTTGAGCACTTTTGCGAACTCACTGTAGTCTGGGAAAAAGGCATCCGCATCCGTATCTGTCGCTTCGATACGGGTGAGGTAGAGTCGATCGGTACTACCGATTGCTTCCTTATACACACTTGCTCCACCAAAGATAAAAATCTCTTCTTGTTCAACTTCCCGTGCTTTCGTAAGTGCTTCTTCAAGCGAGGTGGCAACGACACACCCACCAATTTTCATTGGTCTAAAAGAAAGGACGATATTTGTCCTCCCTGGAAGCGGACGACCGATTGACTGGTACGTATTCCATCCCATGATGATGGGGTGCCCCATAGTGATTTCCTTCACCCGTTTCAGGTCGGCACCGATACGCCAAATAAGCCCATTTTTCTTCCCAAGCTCGCGGTTTTGTCCAACCGCAGCGATGATGCTGATACGAGGTGTGCTCATAAGGAGATTATGACATATTAAGCTCTAGTTGTCTTTTTGAACTTAGAGAGCACAAATGTATAATATCTCAATGTCACAGTTTGAAATTGAGGTAAAGAGTCTTCTCGGTGAGAAGCAATATGCCGATGCGCTTATAGCAAAAATGCAAGAGTTTGATCCGGCTTGTGTATGCGTGAGTACAAATAAACAACTCAATCATTATTTTACTGGTGGAAATTTAGAAAATCTTTTTGAAAAGACAGAAATGTTATTTTCAGAAGAAATTAAGGAGAAGTTTAGACACATTGCAGAGAAAGGAACTGATTTCTCTGTGAGGACACGACAGAGAGACGAAGAAGTGTTGCTTGTTGTCAAAGCATCTGTTGGTGAGGGAACAAGTTCAAATGGTGTTTCAAGAATGGAGTTTGAAGAAGCTGTCCCCGTATCTCTTGAAGAGCTTGATCAGCTCGTCTTAGATGCTGGATTTTCATATCAAGCAAAATGGTCTCGTGAGCGTGAAGAGTATGCATATAAAGGTGTTAATGTATGTCTCGATAAGAACGCGGGGTATGGGTATCTTGCAGAATTTGAAAAGGTTGTTACTGATGAAGCGATACTTGAAGAGGTCCGCAACGAAATTGCGTGCCTCATGCAAGAGCTCGGTGTTGAAGAACTTTCACAAGATCGACTTGAGAGAATGTTCTCGCACTATAATTCCAACTGGCCTGATTATTATGGTACAGAGCGTACTTTTATTATTGAATAATTCTAAACAGCATGTTTCTTTCGGACGTTGATATCATTCAAGCAGTAAAGAAGGGGGAGATAACACTGAAGCCTTTTTCTGAAAATAAACTCCAGCCTGCAAGTTACGATATCTTGCTCGGCAATAAGTTTGTGGTGAATGACGAAAACAGCACACACTTTGTTGACCCTGTTAAGAAAATCTATGCAAAGACACGTGAGATTACGATTAAAGATGGTGCGGAATTCGTACTTCATCCGGGCGTTTCTGTACTAGGTGTATCGAAAGAATTTTTCGGCTCTAATCAGTATCTTATTCAAGTTGGTGGAAAATCGTCCCTTGCTCGTATTGGCCTTATGATACACAACACCGCAGGCCTCATTAACCCCGGGCATTTTCTTAATATTACATTTGAACTCTGCAATCTCAATAATGTCCCAATTATCTTGCGGCCAGGGATGGAAATCGCCCAATTAACATTCTCGAAACTATCTTCCCCAACACGGCAAAGTTATGAGCAAGTAGGACGCTTTGCTCAAGATAATTGGCAAAATTTTGCATTACCAAAAAAGAAAAAAGTAGCCCCAAAGAAGAAAATTACAAAGTCTAAGAAAAAGTAATCATGAATAGACATCCAGAATATCAGTACCTAGATCTATGTAAGGACATTCTCGAAAATGGAGCTGACAAAGAATTGTTTTTTAACGACGTTGTCTTGGAGGAATACAAAGCGAAGGGCGAGAAACCACCTTTTATACGCTCTGTATTTGGGAGACAGATGCGATTTGATTTAAGCGATGGTTCTTTTCCGTTACTCACCACTAAGAAGACATTCTGGAGGGGAATTGTTACAGAATTACTCTGGTTTCTTTCGGGGAGTTCAAACATCAAGCCACTCCTCGATGTAAATAATCACATATGGGACGAGTGGGCATGGAAGCATTTTCAAATGTGGGCAACAGATGCAGAAAAAGCTGAGTATGTGAACATCACACAGAGTGAATTCATTGCGAAGCTCACCGAACTGTCCCCTGAAGACCCATTTGTGGTGAAGTGGGGAGATTTGATTACTATCTATGGACGCATGTGGCGCAAGTGGCCTGCAAAGGATGGGCGTGAGATTGACCAACTCGGATGGGTTATTAAGGGTCTTATGACAAAGCCAGACCGTAAGTCGTATGTTGTAAATGCGTGGAATCCTGATTTTATTTATGAGATGGCATCGGAGGGACAAAAATCACATGTTCCACCGTTTTGCCATACCATGTTTCAATTTCAAGTTGCAAATGGGAAACTGAATCTAGGCCTCTATCAGCGATCAGGTGACCTGTTCCTTGGGGTCCCATTCAATATTGCAAGTTATGCACTCCTGCTTCTTATGGTGTCACATGTTACCAAGATCCCTCCGGGAGAATTTGTACATACATTTGGGGATGTTCATATCTACTCAAATCATTTTGAGCAAGTGAAGGAACAACTCACTCGAGAACCATACCCATTCCCAACCGTAAAGCTCAATCCCGGTATAACTGATATTGATGCGTTTACAGCAGATGACATAACACTAGAGGGTTACCAATCACACGATTCAATAAAAGCAGAAATAGCAAATATTGGAGGATTTACAGAGACAAAGAAAAAATAGTGCAGATGGGAGTGTATAAATGTATGATCTAAGACCCGTATAACCGAAGATTACTATGCTAAAAGAATTTTTGATATGGATTACGAATTTATAGAGAAGCAGGATAGGGAAGTATTTGAGGCAATACGGGGCGAGGAGGAGCGAGAGGCGAAGGGACTCGAGCTCATTCCGAGTGAGAACTATGTGTCGCGAGCCGTTCGCGAAGCGAACGGCTCTGTCTTCACGAACAAGTATGCGGAAGGATACCCCGGAAAGCGCTACTACGGTGGGCAAGAGTTTACCGACATGATAGAGACAATCGCCATTGAGCGCGCGAAGAAACTTTTTAATTGTGAATACGCAAACGTTCAGTCGCTTTCAGGAGCGCCCGCAAACTCTGCAATGTACTTTGCACTTCTCGAGCCCGGCGACACCGTACTCGGTATGGATTTGGGGCATGGGGGACATCTCACCCATGGACACCCGACGACCTCAATCAATAAGGTGTTTAACTTCGTCCGGTACAAGATGAAAGATGTGAATACGGGGGAGATTGATTACGACCATCTCCGTCAAGTTGCGCTCGAACATAAGCCGAAAGTTATCCTTGCAGGATTCTCTGCATATAGCCGTGAGCTCGACTACGCGAAGTTTGTAGAAATAGCGAAGGAGGTGGGGGCATACACCGTGGCCGACATGGCACACATCGCAGGGCTGATCGCCGGAGGTGCCGTACGAAATCCCTTCGACGATGGATTTGATGTTATTACAACGACGACCCACAAGACACTTCGAGGTCCACGCGGTGGCATGATACTCACGAGAGAGAGTGAAGACATCGCAAAGAAAATCAACAAGACCGTCTTCCCCGGAACGCAGGGGGGTCCACATATGAACATCATTGCAGGAAAGGCCGTTGCCTTTGGCGAAGCGATGTCACCGAAATTTAAAGAGTATGCACAGCAGATTTTGAAGAACGCAAAAGCAATGGAGGCGGTTTTCCATAGTGCAGGCATTCGTATGCAGGGAGGGGGAACGAGTAACCACCTTATCCTTGCGGATGTATTTGGATCACTCGGTATTTCAGGAAAGGAAGCAGAGGTTGCACTTGACTCGATTGGTATCACGCTCAACAAGAACATGATTGCCGACGAGCCACGTACCGCGATGGACCCATCGGGCATTCGTTTTGGTACCCCCGCAATGACGACCCGTGGCATGAAGGAAGAAGAGGCAACAAAAGTTGCAGAGCTCATGGTCGCACGACTCAATGACCACACGAGTGAGACCAAGGCACAAGAACTCAAGGCCGAAGTAGAAACCCTCTGTGCAAAATTCCCAATCCCAGAGGTAATGGTGTAACTGATTATTTAAAAAGTCCCGTCTGCAAAGCAGACGGGACTTTGGTATATACCTCTGAATTTATATAACAAGACGCAATTGCGTCTTGTTATATAAGTCAAATTTTTGTACTTTCCCAAACCCAATCCTGTAAAGAACACCTGTTCCTTACAGGATTGGGTAGATTTTCGCTCATGTGTACCATAAGCTCCAATTGGAGCTTATGGGGTATATAGAATTATCAACACGAAACTTATACTGTAAGCGACACCTGTCGCTTACAGTATAAGTTAGGGAATGTGGTTTGAGGGGCGTTATTTTTGTGCTGAATGCGATACAATACTTCACATGCGAACATTCATTGGTATTTACAAAGCGCTCAGGGACTTTACACGCCATCACTGGCTCACGGTCGCTTTTCTTCTTGGGTTTGTTCTCGACAATCTCACACTGAATCGCGTTGATCAGGTCTTTGATAATGTGGTGCTTTTCTCATATGTTGTGCTCGCAATGGTCTCGATATTGCTTCTCTACGCAGGGATAGCAGAAAAGTACAGTGACAAAGTAAACATCTTTCTTAAAGACAAATCACCCATTCTCATGCAGTATACCTTCGGAGGTTTACTCTCAGGAATACTCATCTTTTATGGACGGAGCAGTTCACTTGGCGATAGTTGGCCTTTTTTCATTATTATCCTCGGAGTCATCTACGGTAATGAGACAATAAAGAATAGGGGACAACGGCTCGTATACAACCTCGTCATATTTTTTGTCGGACTTTTTGCGTATCTCGTACTTATTATCCCCGTTCTTCTGGGGAAGATGGGGCCGATCGTGTTCCTTGCGAGTGGAATCGTCGCGCTTCTTGTCATGTATTTTTTCTTTGGTCTCGTGGAGCGTATCGTGCCAAATTTTGTGGAGCTACAAAAACGGAAACTTGTATTCATCATTGGGCTTATTTATCTCACGCTCAATCTTCTCTATTTCACAAATCTTATTCCACCGATTCCACTCTCCCTGAAACATGTCGGTGTCTACCACAGTGTCGTCCGCTATGAGGATGGCTCGTATGAGCTCACGTATGAAAAGCCAAAGTGGTGGGAGTGGTATCGAGACTCAGACAGTACCTTCCACTACATGCAGGGCGAGAATATTTTCTGCTATGCGTCGGTGTTCGCACCTTCACGTCTATCAACGAAAATCTACCACCACTGGGAGTACTATGATGAGGCGAGTGGTGAATGGAAGGACCATGGGCGATACGCATATTCAATCGCGGGAGGACGAGGTGAGGGGTATCGCGGGTATACACAGATAAGCGGATACCGTGAGGGAGAGTGGCGGTGCACCGTTGAGACCGATCGCGGGCAGGTCATTGGGAGAGAATCATTTACCGTGGAAAGCGGAGTCCGAGACAGTCTTGTCACACGACGAGAATGATGATGGCTTTGCATAACCACGGAAGTCCTTGTATTGTGTTGGTATAGAACGTATGGAGTCAGAAATACGAAAGAGAATTGAAGAGATGCTTGTAGAGCTTGGCATAGCTGAGGTCAATTTTTCTGTGGAGCATCCCGCTGATTTTGCTCATGGAGACTATGCGACAAATGTGGCAATGGTGTGTGCGAAGCAGATGGGGAAGAGCCCGCGAGAAATTGCAGAGCAATTTACCAAGGAACTCAAGGGGAAGATTCCTCATGTAGAGAGGATTGAAATTGCTGGCCCTGGGTTTATTAATTTTCACCTTACTCGCAATTTTTTCGGAGAAAAAATTGCGAGCATCCTGAGCAATCCCGACACTTTCGGGAAGAACGATTCACTCGAAGGAGAAGAGATTGTTTTTGAATACACGAGTCCAAATCTCTTTAAGCCACTCCATGTTGGGAATCTTGTGGGCAACATCGTTGGGGAAGCAGTCTCACGACTTTTTGAATATGGTGGTGCAGAGCTTCATCGAGTAAATTATCCCTCAGACATTGGGCTTACGGTGGCGAAGGGCGTGTGGGGACTTAAGAAAATGGGTGGTGATCCAAAAGACATCATTCAGATTGGCGAAGCATATCGCGTCGGCAATACCGCGTATGAGGAGGGAGAGGGAAAGGAAGAAATTGAGGCGGTCAATCGCGCGCTTTATGAGGGGAATGACGAAGAGCTTAATCAGCTTCGAGCTCAAGGTATCGAAACCTCAAGAACGCATCTTGCGGAACTCTGCCGTATGCTCGGTACCACATTTGATACTGAGATTTTTGAGAGCGAGGTGAGTGAGCTTGGGACGAGTATTGTGCGTTCACACATCGGCGGTGTGTTTGAGGAGAGTAATAGCGCCATAGTCTTTAAGGGTGAACGACACGGGCTCCATACGCGTGTATTTCTAAATTCTCAGGGACTTCCGACGTACGAGGCAAAGGATGTCGGAAATTTTGCAAGGAAACAGGAAAAGTATCCAGAGTGGACAGAATCATTTGTCGTGACGGGAGGTGAACAGCGTGAGTACTTCAAGGTGCTTATTGCTTCACTCCGTGAAGTTTTCCCTGAAGCTGGGGGAAAGGTCATTGAGCATATTCCGACTGGTTTCCTCACGCTCACAACGGGGAAGATGTCGTCACGAAAAGGGAATGTACTTACGGGAGAGGAAATTATTGCAGAGGTAAAGAATGAGGCTCATAAGCGTGCTGAGGAAAGTCGTGCGGAAAATATTGAGGAGCTTGCTGAGGTCGTTGCGGTAGGTGCCCTTAAGTATCAGATCTTGAGGCAAGCAGTCGGAACAGATATTGTCTTCGATAAGGAACGAGCACTTTCTCTTGAGGGAGACTCTGGTCCGTATCTCATGTACACCCATGCGCGTATTGCATCGATTTTGAATAAGGCAGAAGAGGCAGGAATGACTCCAAGTACAAGCGTCCTCACAGAGACTCCCTATGAATTAGAAAAAGTTGTATACCAGTTTCCTGAAGTTGTGCTGAAGGCACAGAGTGAACGTGCCCCTCACCTTCTCGTCACCTACCTCACCGCACTCGCGAGTGCATTCAATGCGTTCTATGCGCACGAGCAGATTGTGAATCCTGAAGATGCGAATGCTCCCTTCAAGCTCGCACTCGCGAGCGCCGTGGGCACAACCCTTAAAAATGGCCTTTATCTCCTCGGCATGAGTGCACCGGAGCGGATGTGACGGTTGTCTTGTAATAATGTACTCATTCCTGTAGAGTATTTTTCAGAATCTACGACGTGGGTCGTGGACAAAAACGAAGGAGAAACTGAACATGAAGAATCCGGTGGTACGGACAGGTGCAAATGAGACTGGCTGGGGTATCCAGGCAGACGTCGAGGAAATCAATCCCCAACAGCTCTTCGCACGTGACCTGCTCGTGGAGAAAGTCGGTATCCCCTATGATGGGGCGACTGTCTGTGTCAAGAAGATCGGGGCCCGTGCATCGTCTGCTCTGGAGTTGCTCCTCCAAAGGTCGAGAGATCCTGCGCGAGATTTTGGCAACTTCATGGAGAGCTTCCTCAAGGTGGTGCACTGAAGGCAACCACAACCATAAGGAGAAAAGGTCGGCAATGCGCCCGACCTTTTTCAATGAGAGTGACTCCGTTCGAACGGAGGCCTTGACTGTATGCAAATATCTGGCAAAGTATGTGTTGCATTGTTATTTAATGGGGGACGGACATGATTGATAAAGTACTACCGGTATTGGGTGCGCTCATGTGGGCAACCTTTCACACGTTCGTATCAGTACTCATGGGGTTTCTCCTTGCTCCACCAAAGAGCGGGAATCTCATCAAAGTGTCGCTTGGCGAGGTGCAAGAAATGGCGTTCTATGTGATTGGAGTTTTTGCGCTAGCCCAAGCTATGACGCGCCTCGATGGGTGGATTTCGAGAGACAGACCAAAGTACGTATCGCTCGATATTCTCCTCTGTGTGGTGATGCCGGCCATTGCGTGGGCACTTTCTAGCATACGGCCGGCGGGTGCAATCCTTTTTCTTTTCTTTGCATCACTCACTTCCGCGTACTTGGATTTTTCCAGGCTGGTGGCAGTGAAACAGGGGGGATGAAACAACAGGGCCACCTGCGCAGAGCGCAGGTGGCCCTTAACTAAAGAGTAGCTCTCATCTTTTTTCTGTGTGTGTTATGATGCTTCAGTACGCCTGATATGCGTACTTAATTATTATGTCTGATATACATAACCATATGGATTCAAAAAATGAGAACACAAAAGGTGATGTGGCGCTCCGCGAGGAGGCGATACTCGCCTTTTGGAACGAGCACAACATTTTCAAGAAGACGGTAGAGACACCTGCGGGCAATGCGCCTGTTGGTGATTTTGTTTTTTATGATGGGCCACCGTTTGCGACGGGGACTCCACACTATGGGCACATTCTTGCAGGAACGATAAAGGATGCCATTCCACGATACCAGACGATGAACGGGAAGCGGGTCATTCGAAAATGGGGATGGGATTGTCACGGACTCCCGCTTGAAAACATTATTGAGAAGCGTCTCGGTCTTTCGACGAAGCGTGACATTGAAGAAATGGGAGTGAAGCAGTTCAATGAGTCAGCGCGAAGCGCGGTCATGGAATACGAGCACGATTGGAAGGAGATTATCCCGCGCATGGGACGATTCGTCGACATGGAGGACGACTACAAGACGATGGATACGACATATACAGAATCAGTCTGGTGGGTATTTTCTGAGCTCAATAGAAAGGGGCTTGTGTATGAAGGGTTTAAATCAATGCATCTCTGTCCGCGCTGTGGGACGACACTGTCAAACTTCGAGGTGAATCAAGGATATAAAGATATTAAAGATATTGCGGTGACGGTGAAGATGCCACTCCTCGACGACGCAGGAAACGTGACCGACACCTCAATACTTATCTGGACGACGACCCCGTGGACACTTCCTGGGAATATGGCTATCGCGATTAATCGCGATATTGAGTATGTGAAAGTTGTTTTGAAATTACCTGTAACGAGTATGGAGGTTGGAACTGGTACTCGTGACGGAGGGATGGTTCCAGAAAAGATTCTTGTAAATGACGAAAAAGTCATCCTCGCAAAAGCACGCCTCGCTCAACTTGGTGTCGATGCTTATGAAATCATTGAAGAAATAAAGGGGAGTGAACTTGTCGGTAAATCATACTTTCCTCCATTCGATACATTCAAGAATCAGGAATTTACGGGGAAAGAAAATGCGTGGAAGATTTACCACGCCGACTACGTCGAGCTTGGCGAAGAGGGGACAGGAGCAGTGCACATTGCGCCAGCCTACGGCGAGGAGGACATGGAGCTCGCAAAGAAGGAGGGAATTCCGATTGTGCATCACGTCGACACCGACGGACGGTTCAAGGATTTTGTCGCGCACTTTGCGGGACAGCTTGTAAAGCCAAAGGATGATGAGAAGGCGGAAGTGTCACACCTCGATGCTGATATTGAAATAGTGAAGTACCTTAAGGAGGCCGGACGGCTCTTCAAGAAAGAAAATGTGACGCACAGCTATCCACATTGTTGGCGTTGTGACACACCGCTCCTCAACTACGGGACAACATCATGGTTCGTACGGGTGACCGATATCAAAGATGCACTCGTCGCAGAAAATGCAAAGGTGTCGTGGGTCCCCGAGCACGTGGGAACAAACCGCTTTGGAAAGTGGCTCGAGGGCGCGCGCGATTGGGCGATAAGTCGTCAACGATACTGGGGTGCACCGCTTCCGATTTGGAAGAATCCAAAAACAGGTACATATAAAATATTTGGGTCACTTAAGGAACTTCTTACCTATGTGCCAAAGTCAGGGAATATATATTACCTCATGCGTCATGGTGAATCAGAGTCAAACGTGGCTCAAATTCTAAATTCTGACCAATCTGTCAGAAACCCACTCACTGAACGAGGACGAAGTCAGGTATCTGACGCGATTCCGTCTGTCCCTCAGGATATTGATTTTATTATCCATTCACCCCTTGAAAGAACCACCGAAACGGCACACATGATCGCTCAGTCAAAAGGCATTCTTTCTGAGTGTGTCCAGAGTGATGAACGGTTGCGTGAGCTTGGTATGGGGAAATTTGAAGGGAAAACATCTGCGGAGAAAGACAAAGCATTCCAGACGCCAGAAGCTGAGTTTACTATTTCAGTCGGTGGGTCTGAGACACTTAACCAACTTCGTGAACGTGTAGGCGAACTCTTGTACGAGCTTGAACGTACCCACAAGAACAAAAAGATTCTGCTTGTATCACATGGTGACCCGATTTGGTTTCTTGAGGCAATTGCCAAGGGCGCCAATATTGAAAAGACACTTGAGATAGGAAAGAGTTACATTAAGAATGCAGAAGTTCGCACAATTGAGTTTCAAAAGCTTCCTCATAACGACAATTATGAACTCGACTTCCATCGCCCGTACATTGACGAAATTGAGCTCAACGATAGCGATGGGGAAATGCTCGTACGTGTCCCCGACGTCTTCGACTGTTGGTTTGAGTCGGGCTCTATGCCATATGCGCAAAAGCATCACCCATTCGAAAATCTTGAGACATTTAACCCCGAGAAAAGTATTGGATATCCTGCAGATTTTATTGCTGAGGGACTCGATCAAACCCGAGGGTGGTTCTATTCACTTCTAGTGCTTGGTGTAGCACTCTTTGGAAAGTCACCCTTTCGACATGTGGTGGTAAATGGGCTTACGCTTGCCGAAGACGGAAAGAAAATGAGCAAGTCACTGCAGAATTATCCAGACCCAGTTGAACTTGCAGACCGTGTTGGCGCTGATGCACTCAGGTATTACCTCCTTTCATCACCGATAGTTCGAGGTGAAGATCTTCGCGTGTCAGAAAAAGAAGTCCTTGAGCTTCAGAGGAAAAATATTGGTCGTCTTCATAACGTGCTTGCTATGTACGAAATGTACAAAACCTCCACGAAGGCCTCGTCTGCGTTGTTGCCTTCGTCACTCGAAAGCTCATCGTATGGCGAATACGCCTCGCCTTCTCATCCCTCGGCGCCTAGCATCCAAGGCCTTCGTGAAGGTTTTGATGGTGACGAATTTGGTAACAAAATGTCAACACACGTACTTGATAGATGGATAATTGCACGTCTCAATGAAACAGTGCGTGATATCACTCTGGGGTATCAAAACTATGAGCTCGACAAAGCCACACGACCGATTGAAGGGCTCATCGACGATATTTCGGTGTGGTATTTGCGTCGTTCTCGTGAACGCCTTAAAGGTGATGATGTTGAAGATAAGAATGCAACGCTTGCGACACTCCGCCATGTGCTCAAGAATCTTGCGCTCGTCATGGCGCCCGTTATGCCATTTTATGCTGAACACCTCTTCCTCCGTGTCCGTGAGGGTGGGGACGCAGAGAGCGTACACCTCATGGCCTGGCCAAAAGCAGAAACCGTTGACCCTGTGGTCATTGGCGAGATGAGTATCGTCCGAGAATTGGTGACAGTGGCACTCGAGGCTCGGGCAAAGGCGAATATCAAAGTCCGACAGCCACTTTCATCACTTACTGTAAACATTGAACTAGAGGAAGAATACGCACGGGTAGTACGTGAGGAAATCAATGTGAAGCATATCTATGCAAATATCGAGATGACAGAGCGTGCAGCACTCGATATGAATATCACACCAGAACTCAAACGTGAAGGCGATGTCCGCGAGCTCATGCGCGCAATTCAGGATGCCCGAAAGACGGCGGGGCTCAATCCACAGGATAGGGTAGTGCTGACGGTGAGTGAAGCAACAAAAAATCTCATGACTGGATTTGAAAAGGAAGTTATGGGAGTCGTGGGGGCGTCTGAGGTTGTGGCAAGCGAGGACGTTGTGAGTGAGGTCCAGATTGATGGACAGTCATTCCGATTTGGAGTTCTAAAGGTGTAGTACAAACGGGCGCGCCCTGTTTGCGATACTCCTAAGTACCAAGCACCAAGTCACTAAGTACTAACAGAATGGCATACCAGACATACATTACAGAAGCGCTTGTCTGTGGGAGCAGTGATAGCAATACTGCAGACCGCTCCTTTCTTATTTTTACCCGCGACGCGGGAATGGTGTATGTCCATGCAAAGAGTATTCGTGAAGAGCGCTCGAAGCATCGGTACGCACTTCAGGAATTCTCACATGTGCGAATAACACTCGTACGAGGGAAGAGCGGATGGAAAGTTATTGGAACAGAACCGATTCAAAACTTCTATGCAAATACCCGTTCACGCGAAGAGCGGGCACTTCTTCGGAATATCGTGATGCTTCTTAAGCGAGTGATGCAAGGGGAAACATCACATGAAAGTATTTTTGAAGATGTGATTTTAGCATTTACCCACAATTCGACGTATGAGCCCAAAAAACTAGAGACCGCGCTCTCTTTTCGCATCCTCCACACACTCGGATATGTTGCGCCAGGCGAAGATCATGTAGGATTCCTCGACGGAGCATTAACTCCAGAACTTGTGGAAAATATTACCGAAAAAGATGAGGTGGTATATCGGGGTATGACAGAGAAGGCGCTTCTTGAGAGTCATCTCTAGAGCGTGCCTTTAAAACCCACAAATCCTGCGTTGTCTGCATCAAGACGATGTTCATCGTATGTCCATATACGCCTCTCATCCTCTTGATTTGACGCCTTGGATTTGCGAATTTTAAAGGCACGCTCTTGGTTGGTGTTTGAATCAGATATAGTAGAGTAATGATTATATAGAGATTTTGAGACATGCTCTAGAATGTGGTGTGATATACTCGTATAAATATGAACGAACACAAGTCACCAGAAAGCGATTCAGGAGAAACGGCAGATAAAGCCAGCCGTTTTGATGCAGAGCGAATCAAGGAGCTCCGTGACCGTCTTTACTCGCGTGGAAGCACCCCTCAGGAATCTGTTCGGCACCCACTTACTCAAAGGGTTATTCATGAACCGGTCGCGCCACCAGCACCTCTCAAGAGAGAAGATGTTAAAGGACCCGAGGTTGCAGTAATAAGTTCAAATCTTAAAGACGTGCGTCCAGAGGATGCGGTATTATATGGTATGACTTCACCGCGGAGGAAATCAATTCGAAAAAAATTACTCATTCTCGGAGGACTATTCTTCGTCGTTGCGATTGCTGTTTCAAGCTTCATTATGTTTTCTGGAAATAATACAATTTCCGGAGAAAATATCTCAATTTCTGCAACAGGCCCCATCTCGATTGGCGGGGGAGATGATCTGCCATTCCAAGTCACTATCGCAAATCAAAACGCAGTCTCTATCCAGTCTGCAGCACTCATTATTGAGTATCCTGATGGTTCACGGAGCAGTGTTGATGGAAAAGAGATTTCTACCGAGCGTAAGCAACTCGACACGGTAAATGCAAATGAAGTGATAAATATCCCGCTCTCAGTTAAGGTGTTTGGCGAAGAGAATGAGGAAAAAGAAATACTCGTATCGATTGATTATCGCGTCGCAGGCTCAAACGCAACCTTCCATAAGGATGCTGAGCCATTGAAATTTAAAGTGAGCACATCTCCGCTTGTCATGACGTTCGATACATTGAAGACCGTTACCTCGGGGCAAGATATGGAACTAAAGCTTACGGTGCAGTCAAACTCACCGACGGAACTCAAGGACGTGCTTGTCAAAGTGTCGTATCCAACGGGCTTTGATTTCTCTGAATCGACACCAGACACAACCTCAGGAGAAGATTCGTGGAAACTCACTACACTCAAGCCGGGGGAAAAACAGACCATTTCTATAAAGGGTCTCATGACTGGATATGAGAATGAGGTTCGTAAATTCAGTGCTACAGCAGGAATAGTGCAGGCGTCAGACAAGAACACACTCGCCTCAATTCTTGCACAGGCTGAAGAGGAAATTGTTATTGAACAGGCCTTTCTCGATGTGAATGTTACCATCAATGGGAGCGACGATGACTCAGTCATCATTGATTCAAGCGGTATCGCCATTGTGGATGTGAAGTTTGAAAATACACTCGACAACACAATTTATGATGGGAAGATATCAGTAGTACTTTCGGGTAATGCACTCAATGAATTTGAAGTGAGTTCGCCAGAGGGGTTCTATGATTCGACAAAAAATACCATCACGTGGGATGGTGTCGATGTTGAGTCGCTCAAGGAGATTCTCCCCGGACGTAAGAGTAGTGTTTCATTTACCCTCGACCCCAATGATGATGTGGGGAATACTCCTGAAATGAAAATTAGCGTCGGAATAAGTGGGAAGCGCGTCTATGAGAGTGACGTTCCTGAGAAACTCGCCTCCGTTGCAGAACGTATTGTAAAGATAGAAAGCGTTCCAGAGCTCACGGCGACAGCGCTCCACGGATCAGGGGCATTTGTTGATACTGGGCCAACGCCACCCGTGGCTGAGGAGGTAACTCAATATACATTCGTCCTCCGTGCAACTGCGGGAGCTAATGACGTGACTGGTGCGGAAGTAACTACGGTGCTCCCACAGTATGTGAGTTGGCTCGATTTGGTAACCGATGGAGACACCGTTACGTATAACCCAAGCTCTCGGTCAATCAAGTGGACTATTGGAGACTTGAAGGCCGGCAGTGAGGAGGAAGTTTCAATGCAGGTCTCCTTCCTACCAAGCCTTACCCAAGTCGGGACGACCCCAACGATTCTTGAGGCACAGCGATTTAAAGCGACAGACCGTTTTACGGGGACAATCGTACGTGCAGAGCATTCTGCACTTACCACAGGCCTTTACTACGAGGAAGATAAGGATCTTCGAGATGGACGAGTGCGGTCTCCTGGGGAATAGCATTTTTGGGTCAGAAGCATCACAGGCCTTCATGTGCTTGAAATAAAATACATTTATCTATATTGTTGTCATATGAATGAGATACAAAACCCAGCAAATTCAATGGAAAAGATAATCTCCCTCTGCAAACGCCGTGGGTTTGTATTTCAAGGGTCTGAGATATATGGCGGTCTTGCCGGGACGTATGATTACGGTCCTTATGGAGTTGAACTTGCAAATAATATTAAGGCGGTGTGGTGGAAGTCGATGGTGCAAGGAGAACGGAATATTGTTGGTTTGGACTCTGCAATATTTACCCACCCAAAAGTTTGGGAGGCGTCAGGGCATGTCGGTGGTTTTGCCGATCCACTCGTTGAGTGTAAGGAGTGTAATACCCGTTCGCGGGCAGATCACCTCATTGAGGATGCGGGAGCCTTTGCCGATGAAAAGATGAGTGTTGAAGAAATCAATAAAGTGTTTGATGAGCATAGAGATAAGATCAAGTGTGTAAAGTGTGGAAAGAAAAATTTTACCGAGGTCAGATACATCAATCTATTGGTCAAATCAAATCTTGGAAATTTTGCGAGCGATTGGGCGAAAGAACCAACTTATCTTCGAGGAGAAACCTGTCAGGGGATTTATCTCAATTTTAAGAACGTACTCGATTCATCTCGGGTAAAAGTGCCGTTTGGTATTGCGCAGGTAGGGAAGGCGTTTCGAAATGAAATAGCACCACGACAGTATATTTTCCGACTTCGTGAACTCACACAGATGGAGATGCAGATGTTTGTGAAGCCCGAAGATGAAATGACGACCTATGAGAAGTGGCGACAGAAGCGATGGCAGTACTATCTCGATCTTGGATTTAAGGAAGAAAATCTCAAGTGGCACGAGCATGAGAATCTTGTGTTCTATGCGAAGGCAGCGTGGGACATTGAGTACAAGTTCCCATTTGGTTTCAAAGAACTCGAGGGTATCCATGCACGTGGCGATTATGATTTGTCACAGCATCAGAAGTTTTCAGGGAAGGACCTCTCATATCTTGACCCCGTGACTAACGAGCGGTACGTACCGCATGTTGTGGAGACTTCTGTCGGGCTCGATCGAAGCTTCCTCGCCGTGGTGACAGAATTTTATGATGAGGATGAGCTCGGGGGAGAAACACGCACGGTTCTCCGTTTCCCACGAACACTTGCCCCAATCAAGGTTGCGGTATTTCCATTGCTTAAAAATAAGCCCGAGCTCGTCGCAAAGGCAGAGGAAGTCTTTGCAATGCTTTCATCACAGATGCGCGCTGAATTTGACGACAACGGCAACATCGGAAAGCGCTACCGTCGCCAAGACGAGATTGGAACCCCGGCCTGTGTCACCATTGACTTTGAGACCCTTGAGGGCGACACAAAGGACACAGTCACCGTCCGCAACCGCGACACCGGCGCTCAAGAGCGCGTTCACATCTCCGAGCTCGTATCATATTTGATGCAGGCATAATAAATTACACGGGGTTACCCTGTGGACACCTCTTATGAAAAGTAAATACATCACCACAACACTCCCTTACGTGAACGCGAGTCCACATATTGGACATGCATATGAATTTATTCAAGCTGATACGCTTGCTCGATACTGGCGACTTATGGGGCACGAAGTTTTTTTTAATGCAGGTACAGATGAACATGGTCAAAAGATTGCTCAGAAGGCAGATGAAGCGGGACAATCTCGACAGTCATATGTAGATCATTACGCCGGTGAGTTCAGAAACTCACTCGAAGCACTGGGCCTTTCCCCTGATGCATTTATTCGTACCACTGATGAGAGGCATATGCGTGCTGCGCAAGAACTATGGAAGCGTTGCGAAGCAAATGGCGATATTTACAAAAAGAAATATAAAGGACTGTACTGCGTTGGTTGCGAATCTTTTAAGAAGGATTCAGATTTAGTGGAGGGGAAGTGTCCTGATCATCAGAAAGAACCTGAGCAGGTAGAAGAAGAAAATTATTTCTTCAGACTTTCAAAGTATGAAGTGTATTTAAGAGCATATCTCGAAGAGGAAGATGCGACACTTCCGGATTGGCGAAGGAAAGAACTTCTTATCTTTGTAAATGAAGGACTTGAGGATATTAGTATCTCGCGCGAGCGCGCACGACTTGATTGGGGTATTCCAGTGCCCAGTGACGACGCTCATGTGATGTATGTGTGGTTTGATGCACTCACCAACTACATCTCAACGCTTGGTTGGCCAAACGATGAAGACGGTCTTTTTAAAAAGTTTTGGATGGAAGGGGAGACCTTGCAAGTTGCGGGGAAAGATCAAATGCGCTTCCAGTCTCTCCTGTGGCAGGCCATGCTTAAAAGTGCAAACTTGCCAAGAACGGGAAAGATTATTTATCACGGATTCATCATCTCAGGTGGACAAAAAATGAGTAAGACAATTGGGAATGTTATAAGTCCTTTTGAGCTTGTAGAGAAATATGGCACCGACGCAACACGGTATCTCCTCCTTCGCCACGTGCACCCCTTCGAGGACACCGACATCACGTGGGAGCGTCTCGATGAGTGGTACACCGCAAATCTCGTGAATGGGCTCGGTAACCTTGCATCTCGTATCATGAAAATGTCAGAGACCTATCTTGATGAACCTGTTGAATTAACTCAGGAGACAGTACCAGATCCAGACGTCTCCCTTAAAATGGATAGATATGAATTCAGTATAGCTATGGATGGGATTTGGGAACGTATTGGACATAACGATGCCCTTATTGCTATCAAGCAACCATTTGCGATGATAAAGTCGGATGACGTAGATACTCAAAACGAAGCAAAGTTAATTATAAAAAAACTCGTTCGCGAACTTAATGCTATTGCCACAGAATTGAATCCTTTTATGTCTGAGACCGCGGAGAAGATTAAGCAGGCAATTCGCGAAAACAAAAAACCCGAAAACCTCTTCCCCCGCCTCCCATAATACTCCGACTATTCCCATTAATGGGAATAGTCGGAGTGACAGAAATATGAAAAAGATATACAACAAACTCGTGCGGGATAAGATGATTGATATCTATGAGCACGATGTTGCGAATAAAATTAGTGCGAGCGATTATAGAGTACGGTACCTTACCCCGCAGGAAACTCTTGAAGAGTTAAAAACGAAGCTTCTCGAAGAATCACAGGAAGTATTTGAGGCGTATGGAGACGAAGACAAGAGTCATCTCAAAGAAGAGATTGCAGATGTGATAGAGGTCATCGATGCAATTTTGTATCACAATGGTATTGCGCTCAGTGAAGTTCTTCAGATCCGTGATGCGAAAAAAGAACGTAAAGGCGGTTTTGAAAAAGGACTCTATCTTGAAAGTATTGATTACTTTGACGAACCTTCCTGAGTACATCAATCACTATTCCCATTAATGGGAATAGTGATTGAGAGATCTGTAACGTTCGAGACCGTGACGGTGTGGAAGTATTCCACCGAGGTGGAGGATTGAGTCAATAGTATCGAGAATTGCGAGATAGCTTCGCTTATTTTTCTGGAGGATCTCAATAGTTTTTTTGTACGTTCCTTTCCTCACGTCTTCCGCTATTCTTCCTGTGGTTGTCGGACTTAATTTGAGCACCTTTGCTGTCTTGTACCCAGACATTCCTTCGTTGAGAAGTATGACTACAGCAAGGCGCTTTGCAAGCGTGATTCGTTCCTCACGACCAAGAAGTTCATTAAGGAGTGTGCTCGTTGCCCCACGGTCGAGTTTATTCAGAAGCGTATCAAATTGTGAGAAGAGTGCATGGAGATCCTCTTTCGGAAGTTCATTGCGATTAATGTGAACCATATGATTATTGTAGCGACTATTCCCATTAATGGGAATAGTCGGAAGGTTTATTAAAATATGATATGGTGAAGATTATATGGAGTTTCGTTATATAGACATTCACACGCACCTCAATTTGGATGCTTTTTCTGAGGATTGGGAGAGCGTGCGGGACCGTGCGCTTACGGCGGGTGTTGCGTGTATCAATGTGGGGACGGGGAAGATGACGAGTGAGCGAGCGCTCACGCTCGCTCACTCGTCACAAGGCGTCTTTGCGACTGTTGGTATCCATCCCACACACACGACTGGTGATGAGCCAGAACCTTTTGTATATGAAGACTTCAGAGTACTCGCAAGTGACCCAAGGGTGGTGGCAATTGGGGAATGCGGACTCGATTATTTTAGGGTTTCAAAAGATTCAAAAAAACTGCAAGAGGAGACTTTTATTGCACAAATTCAGCTTGCAAACGAATTAGAAAAGCCACTCATGCTCCACATTCGAGGGAGTGAAGGGAGTATGGACGCATACGAAGACGCGCTCGCTATTTTGAAAACTCATGCAAAAGTTCTCGGAAATGTACACTTTTTTGCAGGGTCGTATGATGTTGCAAAAAAGTTTTGGGAGATGGGCCTTACCACGTCGTTCACGGGAGTCATTACCTTTGCTAATCAGTACGATGGGATAATTAAGAATGCTCCGATTGAAATGCTCCATGCAGAGACCGATGCACCGTATGTCGCTCCGGTGCCGTACCGAGGGAAGCGCAACGAACCACTTTATGTGCAGGAGGTGTATAAACGAATTGCGGAAATACGAGGAGAAGAGGAGGAAAATATTCGGGAAGCATTACTCAAGAATGCAATGAGGTTGTTTGGAATTAATCTTGTATAGATACATTGACACGCACAGTTTCTCGGCGTATCGTAAAATCAGAATTGTTGAGGGAGGTTCGATATGAAATCTTGCGGAGTCTTATCAAATGACATTGGCATTGTCGGCGGGTCTGAGTGGCGGGGATGTGTGCGAAAAGCAGGGCATGACGGGCCTCATTTGATTCAGCGTGAGGGCGGAGCCTATGTGGCATATGAAACTAACCTCCTCTGTAATTGTAAAAACTGTAGGGGCGGAAAGCCTGATAGTGGATGTGAAATCTATAAGGAAGTCACTGAACCCGAGGCACTCCGTCTCATGAGTACGGTCGAGGATGGTCTCGTGTTGTGGGGAAGTAAAAGGACCTGATGTGCGCACGCGCACATCAGGTCCTTTTTTGATCAGTCAAATATTGAGATGAGGTATTCATCAATCTCACGTTGCTCAAGGTCGTAGAAGAATTTCCCATCGTCATGGAGGTCGTCTGCAAGCTTTTCTCCTACAAACCTCCAGTGCCATGGCTCAAAGATATAGTAGACATTATCTTTTGGGTAAGAAAGTACAAAACCATACTCGTGCGCATGCTCGATGAGCCATGCGTATGCTTTCGATGTCTCGAAGCCATTCAAACCGCCACCAAGCTCTGTGGTGGTAAAATCAACGGTTGTTCCGAGTTGATGCTCTGAATACCCTTGGTCTGCAGAGAAAGCATTTGCGCCAAATCCATACTGTACCGAATACGCACTCTTGAGGCTTTTTTGCTCATCAAACGAGCGATACCCCGATACAACGAGAAGTGAGATGCTATTCTCCTGTGCATCTTCAAGTAAATTGTTGAGCCGACGTGAAATTTTTGAGTGAATATACTCAGGCTCATCTGTTTTAAAACGAAACATCGATGCAATCTCGGTCACTTTCTCCGGGGCGTAGTGTTCATTAAGGAAAGATACTTTCGAATATTTCATGAGGAGCTCGGGGTCAATTTTAGAAAGCTTGTCGAGTTGTCCGACAGTTCCGGTTATGTCCTCTATCTGTTCTTCAAAGACATCGTTTTTATTTTTTTCTTCAGTGAGGAGGCGGAAAAGTTCGCTTCCGTTTTCCTCTGAGCGCGCGAATGCCTGTCGTATTTCTTCGAGATTTGCTTCGTACCGGGCGATATCAGCCTCTCTCTGTGTGAGGATTGTCTTGGTAGATTCAAGTTCTGAGAGGAGTACACGGTTGGCCTCTTCGAGCGAATTGAGAACTTTGTTCTGGTAGAAAATACTGCCAGAGAGTATTGCGATGAGTAATACACCCGCAGTGAGCAATGGAAGATAGTAGTGTTCAATCAATTTTTGCATTCCTCGATTTTACCATGAATTCATTAAAACAAGCTGTTCCACCATTTTGGTATGCGGTGCAACTTGGCGATGTTCCCATGTAATTCACTCCATGCAATTCCTCTAACCAATCCTTCACGATATACTAGAAACATATGAAACTAAATGCAACTTTCCGAAGCGTCATCATTACTATTACATCATTCGTCTTTGTCATTACCGCAGTCCACGCATGGACTGGCCCATCGGTCTCCGCACCAAACGGTAATGTCTCGGCACCGGTTACGGTAAGCGCGACAAATCAAGAAAAGGCTGGTGGCCTATGGCTTGGTTCTCTTGGGATAACTGGCAAGGCAGTCAGCTCTTCAACCGTTGACGGTGATCCGGGCAATACGCTCGTGACAAAAGATTATCTCGATGCGCGGTTGGCGGCACTCGCGCCAGTTGCCCCGACGACACCAACAGTTACTACTTGGGATACTCCAGGAACATATACCTATGTAGTTCCGAGCGGTGTGACATCGATTAGTGTCACGGGGACAGGGGCGGGGGGAGGAGGTTTCAATAAAGGCGATAATCCAGAAGGTGCTTGGTTCTATAGTGGGTCTGGTGGAGGAGGTACGATCGACCAGTCCGTTGCGGTTACTTCGGGAGAATCACTTACCGTTATTGTCGGTGCGGCAAATGGTGGTTCTACATATTTACGAAGGGGCGCTACAGACCTTATTTCACTTGGTGGTGGAGGAAATGGAGGCCTTAGTCAACCAAGTGGGGGCACAGGTCCCTTATCAGGACAGGCCGGCTCTTCCCAAGCGTGTGGTATGTATCCTAAGCCACTGAGTGGTGCCAATGCGTCAGCTATAGGGTCCTCATATGGATACGGTGGTTATAGTGGATGTGCTGGTGGTTCTCGCGGAGATGGTGGCGGTGGATATTTCTCAATAACAGATTGAGCCCGATTAATTTTAGGTTGAAAAAAAGCCATATCTATGGTACGGTATCGCGGTATTACAAGTAATGACAAAAATTAATGTCAGAAGAAAATATGCCAGTAGCCGAGGCGACCACAAGTGATTTCGATGAGCGAAATAGCTATGAGTTCGCCTTCCACGTACTTCCAACGGTTGCTGAAGGGGAAGTCCCAGGTGTCTTTGAGACTCTCAAGGCACACATCGCAAAGGTGGGGGAAATTACTAATGAAGAGCGCCCAGAGCGTGTCGACCTTATGTATCCAATCGTGAAACCGATGGAGGGTAAGAATCGAAAGTTCACGAGCGCATATTTCGGGTGGGTGCGTTTCAAGCTTGAGGGCGAGAAACTTGCTGAGCTCATGGAGGAACTCTCTACAACGAGCGTACTCCTTCGTCACCTCCTCATTAAGCTCACGCGCGAAGAGGAAGCACAACCATTCCGCTTCCACGAGAATAAGAAGGCAGTGAAGATGGTAGAGGTGGTAAACGATGAGGAGATACTCGCAGAGGTTCATACTGAAGAAGAGGCTGTTGTTCCAGTTTCGGAAACAGCCCTCGATGAATCACTCGAGAAAATCACCAAGGAGGCAGACGCAGAAGTAAAGTAGAGAGTTATTCATTACCTAATGAAATAATATATGTACCTTAACAAAGCAATAGTTTACGGAAACCTAACGCGAGACCCAGAGCTCAAATCACTCCCAAGTGGTATGCAGGTCTGTTCATTCTCACTTGCAACAAATCGCGTCTACAAAGACAGAGAGGGGAAGCGAGTTGAGTCAACCGATTATCACAATATCGTCGTGTTTGGCCGACAGGCAGAAACAAGCGCACAGTACCTCAAGAAGGGGGCGGGAGCGTTTGTCGAAGGCCGTCTTCAGACACAGAGTTGGGAGAAGGATGGGGTTAAGCATTACAGAACGGAAATTGTTGCAGATCGGGTACAGTTTGGTCCAAAATCAGGAGGTGCTTTTGCGGGAGGAGATGCTCCACAGACACAGGCACAGAATGCTCCCGCACCACAGCAGGGGGCGCCGGAGTATCCGGAAGAGGAGATCAATCCAGAAGACATCCCCTTCTAGTCAGAATATTTCAAAATCTTTTGATACTTCGTTGCTTTCGTCCTTCGAACATTCATCGTACAAGACGTACGCCTCATGTTCTCAAGCCTCATCACCCTACAGGTGCTGTACACCTTTCGCAGAAGTTGCTCAAGGTCTTGCGAGGCTCCAAGTATCCGCCTCTCACCTCGTCTGAAAAGATTTATGAAAAATTCTGTCCTCGCCTAAGACATTTTAGACAAAATATTGAAACATTATTCGCTAAAAGATCACTATGGAAAAAACAGAAAAGAAAACAACACAAATGGAGCACTATGACTACAAAGACGTTCTTCGTCTCCGAGCTCATATGAACGCGCACTCACGCATGCATAGCCGTAAGCGAACTGAGCACTCAGCTCGTGAACAGCGAGTATTTGCACAGGCAGTGAAGCGCGCACGCTTCATGGCGCTCGTACCATACGTCTCAGAGTAACAAAACAAAAAACCGCGGTGCCCATGGGCACTGCGGTTTTTTGTTTTGTTCAGTGTTATCTCGTCTTATCTAACCAGTAAATGATGGTTTCTAGAACGGCCCTGTTTTCCTGGATAGTCTCTTCAGCTATTAAATTTAAGGTAACTCTAATAATATCTTCTTTTGGAAATTGATTTCTTAAATACCAAGGTACTTCCTCTGTACTTACGTTCCATCCTGGTAGCATTTGTCTAATTGCATCTTCGAGTTTCAGAGGGCATTTGATGTTAAGTCGATACAAAATCTGGGCAGATGCGTACGCATTGTTGTTGTCTTGTAAAGCTCGCATTGCTTCCTCCCATAAGACTGGAAATAACTCTTCGTCAGGTACACCCAGTTCTTTCACTCGTTGCGCCATTTGCTCGAATAAACCTTCTTTATTTTTTGGAAGGTCTAAAGAAGTACAAATATTAAATATGTGTTGTTTGAGATCCATATTTTTGATTGTAGCTTGAGTTGAGAAATTTTGCTATTATTTTAGTAAATTTAATTACTTTTCTGGTTCAAAGGCTTAATTTTCTTCAAACAAATTATTCAAGACAAGTCTTTGGAATAAGGCCTCAGATGCGAGGCGCACAAGAAACAGAAGTTGAGACGTACTTGTTTGTACGGCGAAACTTATGTTATCGCAGTGCAACGAAGTAGATGAGGCCTTAGTACAAAGACGACTATGCCTTTTCTGCGCGCTCAGTGTACTCTCCTGACTCAGTATTCACGCGAATACTATCGCCCTCATTGATGAAGAGAGGAACCATAATCTTTGCTCCAGTCTCGAGTATCGCCTCCTTCAGTGCATTGCCTGAAGTATTTCCTTTTACTGCAGGTGCCGTCTCCTTAATCTTGAGCTCAATCTTTACTGGAATCTTGATACTGATGATGTCTTCATTGTAGAGAAGAGCATCAATGACGGTCCTTGGCTTGAGGTATTTGATACCGTCACCTACGACGTCGGCAGAAAGCGCAAAACGCTCTGCCGGTTTGCCGGGAGTGTTGAACCAATACTCACCCTTGCTCTCGTATATATATTCAACGGGACGAGAACTCATGTCTGCTTCTTCGGCAGTCTCACTCGAGTGGAATGTCTGTTCGACGACTCGACCAGAGACGAGGCTCTTGAGCTTGGTCACATTGACAGGCTTACGCTTCTGTTTTCGGAAGACGTGTGACGCGAGTACGATAAACGGCTCATCGTCCCAAATAATGACCTTTTTAAGAGAAATTTCGTTGTATGCAAGTACCGCCATAACTTTTTTCGTGTATACTTTGTAAATTAATAAGTGGGAGCATAGTACCAGTATATGTTTGGATACACAACTGCAGAAAGTGTGAAAGATTTGCCTGATGAGGCTATTGTAGCGCGTGTCCAAAGTGAACCGTGGCTCTTTACCGCAATTCTCGAGCGATATCAGTCAGCATTTTTAAGAAAGGCAAAGTCCATTATTTTTAATGAACAAGATGCTGAAGAGGTGGTGCAGGATGCGTTCACAAAGATATATATAAACGCGCACAAGTTTGAGGTGCGCGAAGGGGCAAAGTTTTCTTCATGGGGATACACCATCCTCATAAACACGGCACTCACTCGCTATCAGAAGTGTGTAAAGGAAGGGAAGCGCACGCTCCTCCTCGATCCTGAGTTCATGGAGCAGTTTGGTGAGATGAAGGAGCATAGTGCATTCAACCAAGATAAAGATGCGATTGAACGAGTGCTCGCGCGTATGCCTGGACACTTTGCACGCGTACTTCGCCTTCATTACCTTGAGCACTGGTCACATAAAGACATTGCAGATGAGACGGGGGAGACCGTGGGGGCTATAAAGGCAAGAATTCATCGAGCAAAAGCAGAATTCAGGAAAGAGAACCAGACTACTGCCGGTGAGGCTTCGCTGTTGTAGATAAAACCTTTCTGTACCCATCATAGTTATAAAAACATTGAACAACGTAATCATTAAATAAATATGAAAACACTTCAACGAAAAATAATGCGAGGAATCTACTACGCCTATGCGATTCGTCTCGTGACGCTCCCGGGGGTGTTGCAGGGGTTTCTTATGCTTGGAGCGATGATTGCCCTCACTAACTTTGTATCTCTCGGTAATGTTATCAACAATATTACTCAGATTCAGGTAAGCCAGCTTGGTGTCTTTACGTACAATGCAGTGCGAACCACCGAGGTGTGGACACTTCTCCTTATCGGACTCTTTGTCTTCGCGATGCTCTCATTGCGTATTAGTCTTGCACCGCGACAGGGGACATACTCTTTTGCTAGGAGTTACTAGCGCGTGTCCAAAAGCCCAACACAAAACACCGGAAGCTTCGCTTCCGGTGTTTTGTGTTTCTATATTCCTCCTACTATTCCAATTCTCCTTCAGACTCCGTCTTCTTGGTGACGACTGGTACGGCGTCACTCACGAGCGCTTTCTTAACGTGCTTCATGAGTTCGTTCATGAGCTTTTTGTCGGCACGGAGCGCGGTACGTGTTGCGTCGTATCCTCGTCCGAGTTTCACCTCAGCACTCGCATCTCCTCCAGGAGGGAGGTAGCTGTATGAGGCACCCGATTTTTTGATGAAGCCGTACTTCTCGCCGAGCGCGAGGAGTTCACCCTCACGACTGATTCCTTCGTTGTATATAAGATCGAATTCAGTCGCTTTGAATGGTGCGGCAACTTTGTTCTTTACCACCTTCACACGGTGACGTCCTCCGACAACTTCCTCACCTTTCTTGATTTGTGCAATACGGCGAATGTCGAGACGGATTGATGTGTAGAACTTAAGTGCTTTTCCTCCAGGGGTCGTCTCAGGATTACCAAACATCACACCGATTTGCATACGAATTTGATTGATGAAGATAATCACCGTCTTGCTCTTTGCAACGATAGAGGTGAGCTTACGGAGTGCCTGTGACATGAGACGTGCTTGCTTACCGACGTGGTGTGCACCCATCTCACCCTCAATCTCATCCTTTGGTGTAAGTGCAGCCACAGAGTCAATGACAATGATGTCAATTTTCCCTGAGCGTACGAGTGACTCGACGATTTCGAGAGCCTGTTCTCCGGTGTCTGGCTGTGAGATGAGGAGCTCATCGAGCTTCACACCGAGGTTCTGCGCGTACTGTGGATCCATAGCATGTTCTGCATCGATGAATGCACAGATGCCACCGAGCTTCTGAGCCTCTGCGACTGCGTGGAGCGAGAGGGTTGTCTTGCCCGATGACTCAGGACCAAATATCTCGAGTATTCTTCCGCGAGGGTACCCTCCGATGCCAAGTGCCTCGTCGAGCCCAATTGAACCCGTTGGGATAACATCGACATCCACCTTGCGGGTATTGCCGAGGGTCATGATAGAATCATCTCCAAACTTTGTTTTGATACTGCGGATTGTCTCAGCAATATCGTCGAGACCATGTCGTTCTTCTTTTGATTCAGACCTCGTCCCCATTGTCTTTGGTGCTGTTGCTTTCTTTTTTGCGACCATGCTATGAAAATATTACCCTATTAAAATTATTATCCAATTATATCGCATCTCTACAATGGCAGATATACATACTCGCGCGTAAGGGAAGTGGTCCTCCCGAAGCGGTCCTGTGCACTCAAGGTCATTACGGTATATCCATCCTCAAGAACGAGGGTGTGAGAGAACGAACCTGCTTCATTGGTGTGGATTTCCTGTCCATTGAGCGTGAGTTTTACGATATTGTGTGCAGTTCCATGGAGGGGAATGAGCTTGTCGTGGTGGAGAATGGTGTGTGCATCCACAAGGCTCACCATAGGCCCTTCGAGGAAGTTGCGTGCTTGGAAGTGTACATACCACACAATGAGCACTGCAAGCCCCGTAACGCCAATGAATTGAAGGCAGGTACCGAGTGTTATTGAGCGAAGTGTGATGCAGTTCATATGCAATATTATGCCCCTTCTTGAGGAGTTCCAGTGCCATCGATGACCATTCTTGGCTTTGAGCCATCTGCAGGGCCGACGATACCGCGTTCCTCAAGCATATCAATGAGACGTGCCGCCCTCCCGTAGCCGACGCGGAGCTTTCGTTGGAGGAATGAAGTCGATATTTTACCCGCCTCGAGCGCTATGAGACGTGCATCCTCGTATAGTTCGTCATCGTCTTCATCATCATCATCGACACTTGAGGCAAATATTGCATTGGGGTCGCTTCGGTCTCCGCTTGGGTCGAGGTTGATGGTCTCGAGAGTTTGTGCAGAATCTTGGTCCTTGAGGTAATTCACCACCTTCTTCACCTCTTCCTCAGTGACGAATGCGGACTGGAGTCGCGTTGGTTTTGGACTCTCGTTTGAGAGGAAGAGCATATCACCCTTTCCGAGCAGTTTTTCTGCGCCCGATTGGTCGAGAATAGTGCGTGAGTCAATAATGGAGTTCACCTTGAGAGCAATACGCGTCGGCATGTTCGCCTTGATGAGTCCCGTGATGACTTTCACTTCAGGACGCTGAGTTGCAAGAATGAGATGGATGCCAATAGCACGACTCTTTTGTGCGAGACGTACGATACATGCCTCAAGCTCCTTTGGGTATGCACTCATGAGATCGGCGAGCTCGTCGATGACCACGACGATGTAGGGGAGAGGTTCTGGGAGTGTTGGTTCGTCCTCTGCAGGAGAGCCGTTCTCCTCAAACTTCTGCTTTGCAGGTCGGTACACTTTTTCATGGTAGGAACCGACATTTTGTACCTTGTGGTCCCGAAGTATTTCAAGGCGTCTATCCATTTCCTTAATGCACCACTTGAGGGCAATGATGACTTTCTTGGCATCGGTGATGACGGGGGTGAGGAGGTGGGGGATGCCGTTGTACAGGGTGAGCTCCACGAGCTTTGGGTCTACGAGGATGAATCGCAACTGGTCGGGGGAGTTTCGGTAGAGAAGCGAAATGATGATGTTGTGAATAGCAACCGATTTTCCGGCTCCCGTTGTTCCTGCAATGAGCCCGTGTGGCATACGCGCAATGTCAGCGAAGAGTCCTTCTCCGGTAATGCTCTTTCCGAGTACGGTAAGGAGTGGTTTTGGTGAGTCAGTGTACTCGGGTGAGTTGAAGAGGGAAGCAAGTCCAATCACCTGACGTTGCTTGTTTGGAACCTCAATACCCACGAGTGATTTCCCAGGGATAGGTGCCTCAACACGAATAGAGTCTGCCGCGAGTGCATAGGCGAGGTTCGTCTGGAGTCCGACAATCTTTTCAAGCTTCACCCCCTCCGCAGGCTTGATAGCGTACCTCGTGACCGTTGAACCGATGGTGACGGCATCCATTTCTACATCAATATTAAATTTCTTGAGGGTGCGCTTGATGGTGTTTGAATTTGCCTTCACATCACCAACATCAGGAGTCCCCTTGTCCTTATTAAGGAGCGAGAGGGGGGGTGATGCATAGGTACCGAGAAAACTCGAAACGACAAATTCTGCCGTTGCTTTTTTAAGGAGTCGATCAGTGAGGGATCGCTTTTTTGGACCATCTTCTTCTGATTCAGTCTCAAGTACGGAGGCCTCTTCAAGTGTCTCTTGGACGAGAGGTCCTCCAGCAATAAGTGGTTCAACATCCTCCACCTCATCCTCATCAGTTTCTCGTGTGAAAAGATTGACGAAGTTTGTATTAAAGGTGAGGAAGAGGCCGACGATGAGGAACGCAAAGAGCATGACTCCTGCGACAATGTTCCCAAAGAGAGAGAAGAGTGGTGCGTACGCAAGCATCCCGATGAATCCACCATGCGTTGTCGTGATGAGCTCAAGAAGACCAAGTGAGGCGAGGAAGAAGAGGGTAATGCCAGTCATCTTCGAGAAACTTACGTGGTTGTCATCACGTGGTTTTAAAAAGACATAAACAAAGAGTGCACAGACAATGGGGGCGAGGACAAACCCATACCCAAAGAGGTAGGTGAGTGCTGTGTGGGTCATCTCACCCGCAATGCCAGCATAGCCAAGGGATGAGAATACAAAGAAGATAGCAAGGACCACAAATATGATTGCACCGATCGCTTGCTTTGTGTGTGGTGAAAGGTCATCAAAAAAGAAACCATCAGAAACTGGTTGTGGCTGTGCTCGTTGCTTTCGTCGTCGTGTCATAAAACCTATATATGTATGTCTAAAATATACCCCATGATACCACACGCAGATATCAAAAAATGTTGGGGATACTCACTATATTGAATAATCGTGTGCCAGCCACAGAGACATCTAAGTCACACTTCACATATACGACAATCTGGCGTATACTGTCCTTAAACATGTTCTCCCTTATTAAAGTCACTATAAGACAGTATGGAAACGAAAGAGACACTTTCACGGACAGAGCCCCGCAAAACAATTGTTGAAGACAGCGAGTTTTATAAATACATTTTCAAAAAGACAGAAAAGATTGTCTGTGCAGTCTTTTATATATTGAGGTCAGAGCAGAATGATGGACAAAAAGACATGGTGATAGCTGATGTTGAGGACACGGCATCAGCGCTCCTCGATGTCGCTTTGCAGAGTTTGAATGCCCCTGTCGCATGTACTGATGTGGAGGCAAGGCGAGTACAGCTTGCACTCATAGCACTCGAGTCAAACCTTCGGGTTGCGCATGCATCTCGCCTCCTCCGTGAGGGGTACCTTGAGGTATTCCTTCATGAGATTGATTCAGTACAAAGATCACTCCGTAAGTACATAGAGCAGAGTGTCACATACAATCCACTCAGTGAAATGAATCGTCCTGTAGAGCAAGTTCGTGAGCGAAGGGTAGTTCAACAGAGGAAGCAGATAGGGAATGATGATTCCACACGAATTGAGACAACTCCAGTCATTCCTCGAAGAGACCGCATTGTCGGTGTGATAAAAGACAAGGGCGAGGCAACAATAAAGGACATTGCGTACGTAGTAACGGACTGTAGTGAAAAGACAATTCAGCGTGAGCTTATAGACCTTATAAAGGACAGTGTCATAGTCCGTGACGGTGAGAGACGGTGGAGTAAATACAGACTTGTTTAGGCAAGCATCATTGCTGACAACTACGCTGATGACGCTTTAAAAGTCCTTGTGATGATGTTTGATGTAAAAGACACACCACAGACAGAATTGTGCACATTTTATAAAAAATTTGCTTTTTAGACATCGTGTTGTTCTTTGTATGGTTTGCGTAAGAAACGCATGTACTGGGCGTCTTTATAGGTAAAGGAGGGTTGCGTTTGGTTGACTTTGTGTCTGTCAAAACGTATGCTTCCTTTGTTATTTCGAGGAGGTAGAGCATGTGTTTATACACATATCCACACCAGAAATAGGATGTAGGAAAACAGTTTCTTCTGTATACTATATCTATCACGCATGCGCGCGACCTTTTTTTTAAAAGGGTCACGTAATTGATTGGTGGTATTTTGTTCATTGAAAGATCTCATAGTACATATATATGTATATATGAGAGTCACGCGAGAATAAGCTCGGTGATTGCATACACCCGTACAGATGTACGGCTTTTGGTGCTTATGTAAAGCACAGCTTTCAGATTTTCCTTCTCCCTTTATGGTTAGTCAATGAAAGTATCTCAGTCTATATCCGTAGCTAATTCATATATATGTGGGTGTCGACCCAATAAGCGTGTATATGAACTAGTGATATTCGTGAACGATTCTTCGACGGATTGTTCGCAAATAAGAATTAATTCTTATTATTAGAATAACAAAAGTTATAAATAGTTTTATTTATGAACATTACAGCAAATACAGTTGCTTCAAAGCTCTTCGTAGCTTTCGTAGCAGCAGCGATGCTCGTTACTCTTGCTACACCTGCAAAGGCCGCAACAGCAACTGAGCTTCAAGCACAAATCGACGCGCTTATGGCGCAGATTTCTGCACTCACAGGATCAACAGATTCTGGTGCAGGATCAGCAGGATGTACATTTACACGTTCACTTACACTCGGATCAGAAGGATCAGATGTAAACTGCCTTCAGAACTACTTGACTTCAACAGGTCACTTCAATTTCTCAGGTGGTTCAACAGGTTACTTCGGTTCAGTTACTGCATCAGCAGTAGCAGCATGGCAAGGAGCTAATGGTGTTTCACCAGCAGTTGGATACTTCGGTCCTGTTTCACAGGCTAAGTACAACGCGCTTGTAGCATCAGCTCCAGCTGACGATTCAGATGACTCAGATGATTCATCAGATGACTCAGATGATTCAGCTTCAGATCTTTCTGGAGAGGCTTCACTTGATGACATGGCTATCGATGCAGCCGATGATAGTACTCTCGAAGAGGGTGCTGAGGATGCTGAGATTGCTCGTGTTACATTCACATTCCAGGATGGAGATGCGATGATTACTCGAATGGACGTGACACTTGATGGTGTTGCTGATGTTTGGGACGTTCTCGATGAGGTAGCTCTCATGGTTGACGGTGACGAAGTTGCTCGTGCGAGTGCATCTGATGAAGATGACTATCTTGACACAACTGGTTCAGAAGGAACCCTTCGTTTCTCAGGCCTTGATCTCGTAGCAATGGAGGACGAGGATCTAGAGGTTACTATCGTTGCAAGTACTCAGGGAAACATTGATACATTAGATCAGGGTGCTTACACCGTGTCTGTTGACAATGTTCGCTTCGTAGATGCTGACGGTGTTACCGATACCGTAAGCACACCTGGTGAATTTGCTACTGATGTAAGTTTCGACATTGAGGAAGCTGGTACTGACGATGAGATTATCGTCAAGACAGCAACAACTGATGTTCTAGGAACTACATTTGAGTTGGAGGATGATACTCGATCAAGTTTTGAGACTGTGTTCGCTTTCGATCTCGATACTGATGACTCAGTAAACGACATTGAGCTTACAACTGTTGTCGTAACTGTTGAAACAACAGGTTCAACGACAGCAGCAACATACAACAAACTTGTTGATGATGCTGAGCTTGTTATCGATGGTGTAACCATTGATGACGTGGTTGTAACAGGCGGTGGAACTCAGACAGCAACTCTTACATTTGATGTTGATGGTGCTGTCACTATCGACGCAGGTGATCGAGTGGTTGCAGAACTTAATCTTCGATTCAAGGCACTTAATGCTCTTGATGAAGGAGCAACAGTTCAGGGTTCTGTAACAACAGGAAACGCTGACGCTATTGAAGCTGAGGGTGCTGATGATCTTGATCCAGCAACACAGATTTCAGGATCAGCAACAGGAGATGAGCACACACTTCGAACAATGGGTATTATTGCCGAAGTAGGGGATCTTGCAAACAATCTAACAGCACCTGATGGCGCTACAAATGACTATGCAACGATGTCTATCGAGTTAGAGGTTACTGCATTCAATCAGGATGTATACATCTCAACCGATCCAGCACTTGGAATAGTGTACGGTCTTCAGGACTCTGCAGGTGCTGCGGCAACTGCGAGTGGAACTCCGACATTGTCTTCAACAGCTGATGATACTATCGCTGCAGGATACTTCTTTGTTGGAGAAGGTGAATCCGAGACATTTACTCTCGAAGTAACCTACCTTCCTGCTGTTGCCAATACTCCAGTTCGACTTCAACTCCATAGCCTCGAATACGCGGCTACAGGAATTGGTGCTACGGACTCATGGGTAGCGGCTCCAGCTCAGACTTATCGAACTGCAGTTAAGAACATCGTTAACTAACCTTAACGAGTGTCTAACAGCAATGACGTAAGTCAAAGCTAAACAAAAAGCCCCTCGGCGCAAGCCCCGGGGCTTTTTGCGTGCCCAGCTCTTCATCACTGAAAGGAGAAGAGAGAAGAGGTTAAGGGGAAGGGCCCCATGTCAAGGTGACACCTTGACATGGGGCAAGGTGTCACCTTGCCTGGAAGTCCTGGTAATATTCAGTCGATTCTCCTATGAGTACATTTATGTCTTTACGTTCAGGATTGAGGAAAATAAGAGATTTTTCATCGAGAATGTTTCGTTCAGGCCTGGCTTTTTCAGTATAATAATCAGAAAGGCTTGAATATTTGTAATTACAGAGAAAATTATATGCAGATTCCTCTGATGAGAGGGAACCATCTTTCCACGTTGGTTCAAAAAGTTCTAAGGGATTGAGGTGAATATATGAAACTAACTTTTGAATATATTTGTCAGTAGACACATGCTTTGATCTGAATGGTTTTACAAATAGATTGCCAGTGCGTTCATATTTAATATTGAAATACATAGTGTATGCGGTACCAAGCTTTCTCATAAAAGTTGAAATACCATTCTCGCTCTCCTGTTTTATGAGCAAGTGAAAATGATTTGGCATAAGACAATATGCTCCAATATGAACAAGCTCGTTTCCTCGCTCAAGCGAAAAGATATCTGAGTAAGAAGTTTTTTTAAGGTCGCTTAATTTAAGTGCAGTATCGCAATTACAAATATAAAGTAGATGCAGGAACCGTTCGTGGTCAGCTTTTGATGTAAAGGTTATACGTTTTTCTACCCCACGAGAGTAGCAGTGGTACCATTCGTCATTTCCAAAAGGAGGGCGATTCATTCATATTATTATTTTCATGATGGCATTACATGTCAAGGTGTCACCTTGCGCGGGCAAGGTGACACCTTGACATGAGTTATGCACAGGAGGGTTTTGTGGGGGGATGCTGGGAAGGGGTAACATTAGAGGCATGTTTAGAGTTTATTTTGGAAGATTTGTTCTTCTTGTACTTTGTTTTTTAATAATAAGTGGAGTAGAGGTTAACGCTCAGACTTCGTGTGGGAGCATTATTGAAATATACGGAGACACACGTTATGAATCACTAATAGAGGATTGCGCAAATCCGTTTGGTATTGTTACCGAAAATCCAAATCTCAAGATTTCATACGGTACGACTCAGATTAGTGAAGGTGGTATGTATCCCTTTATTGGAATGGTCTCAGCCATTACCTTGGAAGGGACGCACCCAGAGGCAAACCGAGTGATGCTGAGTCTCTACAAGACAGTTCCTGAAGGGTATGAAAGAATAAACGAGAATAATAACGGAGAGTATACATTTACAACATCAGGAACGTACACGGTGGTGGTGAGTGAGGATTCATTACAGATGAATCAAAATATTCTTCAAAAACTCTTCGCATCAATTATTCCGACTGCGTATGCATTTCCTGGGGTATCCGCAGTTGTTACTTTTACTGTTACTGAGCCAGTCGAGGAGTCAACCGGAGCATCAAGTATTTTATTTCTTCCTGGGATCATGGGGTCACGGCTTTATGAGGAGAGTGATGCGTGTGGGTCATCTGTCAAAGAGCGAGAGCGGTGGGTATCAAGTGATGAATGTGACCAATTGCGTATGGAGACAAATGTCGTTGGTACAAGTGTGTATGATATCTATACAAAAGCAGGAGATGAATCAGTTGTCGATGAAACGTATACATTTAACTTATACAAATCATTTCTTACAAAACTTCGCGATTGGAAAACAGAAGGTGTTATCGCTGATTACGCAACCGTGCCATATGACTGGAGGTTGCGGCTCGATGATTTATTGAAAGCCCGCCTTGATTCAGATACCGGAAGAATTACATACGATGTCTCGGGAACTCTTCAGGATGGATATTTGTATCAGACGCTTGCTATGCTCGTCGCGAGCTCAACAACAGGGAAGGTTACCATCGTCACCCATTCAAACGGTGGTCTACTCGCTAAGACTCTCCTTAGCGCACTTCAAAATGCAAACGACCCATTGGCTGATAAAGTCGATGCTTTGATCTTGGTTGGTGTTCCTCAAGTCGGAACACCCGATGCCATCGTCGGTATGCTACACGGCACCGAGATTGGCCCAAATGGAGTCATCCTTTCTCAAGAAATGACGAGACGACTCATGAGCACAATGCCATTTGCATACCATTTACTACCAAATCAAAATTATTTCAGTGGACAGGGTAGTGGCGTATCAACGCCTGCACTCACATTTGAGGATGGCGACATGACAACAGTGTGGAAGAACACATTTGGCAGTACAGTTACTGACGAAAATGCGTTGCATGATTTTCTCCGTAAGGAAAGTGGCCGTGCGATACCAAGTGTTGACGACCTTCTTACACCAGCTGTTGTTGACGGTGTTCAGTTTCAGTACGCACGTATGATTGAGCAATTGCAGGACGAGTGGACCCCTCCTACGACGATGAACGTCTATCAAATCGCAGGTGTTGGTATCGAGACACCAACGGGCATCACGTACTTCACAGACAGGGAGTGCGTGTCACGAAACCCACTCAAGTTATTTGAGTGTACGCAGTATGAGCCAAAACTTGGGTATCGAATAAATTTTGCTCGCGAGGGTGACGGCACGGTCGTCATGCCAAGTGCTCTCGCCATGAGTGACGGTGTGGAAAATGTTGAGAGGATGTGGCTTAATCTGGAAAAGCAAGATGAAGACGAATTTGGTAGAATTCACAAAGACATTTTTGAAGTCGATGATGTGATCAATTTTATCCAAAACACTATCCAGGCAAGCAGTAGTATCTCATATAGTTATCTCAGTGATACAAAACCACAACTTTCCGCAGAGAATCGATTGATATACTACCTTCACTCACCACTCGATATGTTCGTCACGACGCAAGAGGGAATAGTGAGCAGTACCACAAATACCATTCGTGGGGCAACGTACCGCAGGTATGGCGAAATACAATACATCTCATTCCCAAAGAGTAGTGGTTCGTCGCAGACGCTCACATTGAACGGACAATCAGAAGGATCATTCACACTTGAAGTCGAGGAGTGGGGAAGTGGTGTAATGTCTGAACGACATACGTATTCAGGTATTCCATCTGATACGAGTACAAAAGTACTTATGACTGTGTCAGATGAGACTCCTGTGGAAGAGGCGGTACTTGAGGTTGATTATGACGGCGATGGGGCGCAAGATACTGCATATGACACCGAGGGAGAGATAGCCACAGTCGTTACATACAACACCCTCACAGAAGCAATACAGGCACTTTCGCTTAAATCAGTATTCAAAAAACCACTTCTCATTATGGCGAAAGTGGCAGAGAAAGCTCACCAGAAATCATTCAGACGAGGTAAATACAAGAAGCATGAAATGATCGCACTTCAAGTATTGAGAAAGCAGATTGTGTTGTATGAAAGAAGACGACTCATATCAAAGGCAGAGGGACAAAATATAGTTGCTATTATAGAGAGTTTAATTAAAAAATAAGTTTATATGAAAAAAACATTATTGTTATTTGGGGCTATTGCTTCAGGGCTACTTCTGATTGATCGTTTAGGTAGCAAAAAATATTGTAGTTATTCATGCTTACAAAATTATGATGGGATTGCATTCAATTGGCTCGTCATCATTGTGGGAGGTCTACTAATACTAGCGTTTTTATATTTTCTACCATATCGGGTATACCAAAGATGGTGGAAATTCGCTCGCATCGCCATTCCGCTCATCTTAATTATCTCAACACTCATAAACCTTGGTTTCCACCACAACCCAGGTGGGTTCATGAACATGGACGATATGTTCGATATTCCTGCACATATACTCATGTACACGATCTTTGTAGTGGGTTCAGTTGTCCAAATAGTGCGCGGACTCAGGTCTTCGTGATTTAGAACAATCTTATAGAAGATACTTTATCGAAATGACTGTTCCTGTTTTTAACAAAGTGATCGTATACATACATTTTGTGTTTCTTCATGTATTTGTAGCGTGGATATCATTTTGGGAGATGGGGGGAAGACACGAATTTTGTTTTGGCAGTGATGCTGTTTTGAAGGAGACAACATGTACGACGCTTAACAGTGGAGAGTTTTATATCAGTCTATTTGTCTTACTTCTGTGGATGACATTTGTCAGTGTGATACATTTTCTATCGCTACACGCTGATTTCAGAAGAATCATAATGGAGATATTAAGAGTCGTATTTGTCCCGTTGCTCCTTTTGTTAGCTATCGGTTTTTACGGATTTCGTTTCTGCCTTGGTTTCCTCGGGTGCAGTACCGTCTATTTGTGGCCATTTACCATACCGTTCGTCTTGGCATACCTCACCACTACATGGATGTATGTCGGACTAATTTATAGACGTCGATTAGAGGCGCAGTCATTTAAGATGAGGCTGATTGTTTGTATTTTGATTGGAGTACTTGCGTCCGGATATTTGTATATAGTCGGTAATGCTATTTCATATCTCGCGAGCATTGACTTGAATTTAGAAAAGATTGATATCACAAATTCTCACACACCTTCAGATCAACAATCCTTATTACATGACAAGAAATCACCATCCATGCGTTCAAACAACAAATCTGGAATTTTCTTACTTGCCGAGAGAGAATTTGTAGAGGTTACTACAGAATCTGGTGACAAGATTACCCCATCATATTTACTGCCAGTTGATGATCAGGGACATACTGATAAGGCGTATTCCAATAGTAGAGATTATTATATCGAAAAGGGAATTATCCACGCTAAATTAAGTCACGTCCCGCTAACGTACAATCTATATGCAATAAAAACAGGTCTTACAGATTTAGAATTCACATCGGATGGGAAAGTGTTTGGGAGATTGCAAAACATCCCTGTTATTACTGGGACAACGATGACAATATCAGTAACACGAGAGAATGAAGTTATTTATCTTTGGGAGGTTGCGTATACAGCAAGTGATGAGATTCCTAATTTTAGTGAAAAAATTAGTTGGAAGGAGACCACTGACTATACCGAACGAACTCTGAATCTTACGATTCACCTTGTAAGGAGTTCTAATCTCAGTGAGCTTCAGAAGCTTGAGTTAATTGAAATCCTTGAAATGGATTTTCCTGATAAGGACACGATGCGCTCCGGTTTGCAAAAGTATCTTTTGGCAAGTGGCAACCTTGATGATGAAAAAATCAAAATCTCAAGAGAATTGGTTGCTTCACTGATTCTTTCATTTAAATAATTACGATTTGAATTAAATCTTGTCGATGTACTTTGTCAGCTATTGGTGTCATAAACAGATTCTCGAAAAGAATGTTTCTGGTATACTTATTCATAATGTTTAACAAGTCGTTTTATCGGTTTTTGTTTGGGTTTCTCGCTATTGTGGCGACGACACTTGTGGTCATTATGGTGGCGGGGTCTTATCAGAGTTAAGTAAGTGAAGTATGCGTGTTACTGATCAATATTTTTGGAACGTCGTCTTTCTCATATTTTTCCTCTGCATCGCTTTCATGGCGACGATTATTCTGAACGGGGAAGCCGTCAGAACATACGAGACACTTACTCTCCTCGACTACACGCTCATGGTGCTCGCGTCATTCAGAATCGTGCGACTCGTGGTCTATGACAAGATGTTCGCCTTTCTCAGAGAACAATTTTATGATGCGACTGAGTATAAAGGGAAGGTGGCACTCGTGAAGCCAGAGGGCGGGCCGAGACGCACACTTGCTGACCTCCTCTCATGTCCATGGTGTTTCGGTGTATGGGCGGTCTTCATGGTCTCCTTCTTCTACATGCTTACTCCCTATGCATTCTATCCAACACTCGTCCTCGCGCTTTCAGGCGTGACAACATTCCTCCAGATTCTCACCAATATGATTGGCTGGAAGGCAGAGCAGGCAAAGATGGATATAGAAGGAAGGTAATAAAAGTCTGCCTAGGGCTACCCTAGGCAAATGAGTTTGGGGTTTTCTTTTTATAAAACTCTGGTATAGTATCAGCCAATAGGCTCATGACAGCCGGTCTGCGTATGCAGGTAATTGGATTTTATCCAGCCAGCCGAGGTCCAACTACGTATGTATTTGGAGGTCGAAGCCACACACGTCTGTGGCCTATTTTAATTCAAAAATACATGGCAATTACAAAAGCAAAGAAACAAGATATTCTCGCAAAGCTTGAGAATATCAAGAAGGATGCAGACACAATCGTCTTTGTGAAATTCAAAGGTGTAACGGTAAAGGATACGACTGCTATGCGACGCGCAATGCGCGAAGCAGGGGTTGGATACTTCGTTGCGAAGAAGACGCTCATGAAGCGAGTCTTCCAAGGATACGAGGGTGAAATGCCTGAGCTCGAAGGAGAGATTGCTGTTGCATACAGTGCTGACGCAATTGCTCCTGCACAGACCGTGAAGGAATTTGCGAAGAAATACAAAGAGGCAATTGCAATCGCCGGTGGCGTATTCCAAGGAGTCTTCAAGAACAAGGAAGAGATGACCGCTATTGCGTCTATCCCTTCACTCCAAGTTCTCCGTGGTATGTTCGCGCAGCTCATCAACTCACCACGTCAGCGTTTTGCTGTCGTACTCAGTAAGGTGGCTGAGACAAAGAACTAATACATTCGACTATATAAACTAATAACTAATTATGGATAACGCTAAGATTATTGAAGCAGTAGAGAAGATGACCGTACTCGAATTGAATGAACTCGTGAAGGCTATTGAAGAGAAGTGGGGAGTATCTGCAGCAGCAGTTGCAGTCGCAGCAGGTCCAGCAGCAGAGGCAGGGGAGGAGCAGAGCTCATTCAATGTTGAACTCACTGAGGGTGGCGCACAGAAGATTGCCGTTATCAAGGTTGTAAAGGAAGTTCTCGGACTTGGCCTTAAGGAGGCAAAGGAGATGGTAGATGCAGCTCCTGCAATCGTAAAGGAGGGTATGAAGAAGGAGGATGCTGAGGCTCTCAAGGCAAAACTTGAAGAGGCTGGTGCGAAAGTTACTCTTAAGTAAATTTTCAATCAAAATAAAACACCCCAAATGGGGGTGTTTTATTTTGTGAAAATTTTTAGAGTAACTTTCGCACCAGAGTAAAAACAAAGGCCCCTGCTGTGAAAGCCGGGGCCGAGTGCCGTGTATGTACTTAACGGCGAAGTGGGGTCGTGTGAAGTTCACACGACACGCTCATCGAAGTGTTTCCTTTGAGTTTGACCTGCCCACCTTGTATCGCACGCATGACGAGCTCGACACAGATGTACTCACCGATGTTGTCGGTCCACACGCAGACGTGTGTGTAGCTATTCATGGTGAGGGCGATGAGCCGGCCATTTGCGGAGAGCGTCACCACTTTTCTCCGGCTGAGCGGGATGAACAGGGGAGTGTCGTGGAGCACATCTCTGCTCTTGATTCTCCTATCCCCGCGCCGGATTTCAAACCGACTTCCGCCCGTCTTGAAGTAGGGGTGGAAGCCAAGTGATATCGGCATAGGTGACCGTTCGTTGTTCGTTACCCGTATCGTGTGCGTAAGGCGTTCACCGTCCCGTGAAATACGTGTGCTCGCGAGGACGGTATGTTGCCATGGCTCATCGAAGTGCATTTTTGACTGTGCTACTCCGTTATGGAAGCGACAGTTCCGTCCCCGGTACGGATGTTGTCGGACAAGCCCGTGCTGTGGAAGTACGATTCCTCCGTAGACATCATCCTGTGGCACGGCGCCGAAGACGGGACAGCACACGAATGCGCCACCACGAACTTTCTGCTCCTCACCGATGAGCATCGTGCGCTCAGGGTAGAGGATGCTTTCCCCACAGCCAGGCGGAATCCATGACCGCAATGTCCCGTTTCCTGCGACTGCAACATGTGAGCCGTTCATCAGTTGATCCTCCGTTGATGTTGAAGAGCTAATGTATTCAGCCGGCATTATGTCATATTTTTTGCAAAAGTCCATATGTGTAATATGTGACATTGCTCAGGGGCATTGTCCATATTTGTGAATCTGTAGTACGTGCTATAATCGCACCCATATGACAGATCCCCTTGCAATCCTTTTTGGCAATCAGGCACGTGTAAAGTTACTCCGATTTTTCCTCTTTAACCCTCGACAGGAATTTAGTTTCGATGACATCTCACGACGCGCAAAGCTCGTCCGTCGTACGGCACGTACAGAAATCAATGCGCTCGAGCGGGCAGAGATAATTAAAAAGAAAGTTATTTTTGTGAAGCACAAGACTCGAGATGTGAAAGTGCGCACACAGGGCTATGTACTCAACGACAAGTCTCCACAGCTCTCATCACTACAGACATTCCTTTTTGAGACTGCACCTATCAATGGTGAAACGGTCATGAAGCATCTCCGCAAAATTGGGCCTTTTGATTTCGTCGCATGTACGGGTGTATTCACGAGAGAATTTGATAGACGGCTCGACCTCCTCATTGCTTCAAAGAAGCTCAATGATGCAAAGATTGAAGTTGCGGTGCGCGCACTCGAGGCAGAGATAGGTATTGAGATTCGATTTGCAACATTTACTTCAGCAGACTTACTCTATCGTGTGGGAATGAACGACAAACTTGCCCGTGACGTGTTCGACTACCCATACATTGTGCTCATCGATAAGATTGGGATTCGGAACGAACTCGCTCGGCCGTAGTTTAGAAAGTCTAGAAAAGAAACACCGAGGCCGCACCTCCCCGTCACCCACAAGGGGTTCCTGGAGGAACGGCCTCGGTGTTTTGTAGAAGAAAAACACGCCAAAATCGGCGCGTTTTTTAAACGACTTTTTGGTGTTCGGAAGGCTTTCTGGGCACAGGGAAGTGACATAATCGTTTCCCCCCAGAAATCGCTTGACTCTTAAACCGTTTCATATATAATGGCGCCTACGTGTTTATGAATACCACTAGAGAAACTAAGTAAGCGGAAAGAAATCGCCTTGCGAGTTCTTACCGCCAAGCGCGGTTTTTTTAGTCAAAAAATCCAGGGATGGATTTCGGAAAGGTATTCAGAGAAACATGCGATTTTTGACAATTGCATATTCTAGAGACGAGATTGATAAGGTCTCGTTTCGAAAGACCTATGTGTTCGACGCACATAGGCATGTTCTCAATGTCTTCGGATGTTGAGGACACAGGTAAGCGTATACAGAGTAAAGACAATTGCACATTGTGCGGGTCTTTTCGTCCTCTGTATACACAAACACAAACAAGTCTTATATGAGTATGTATCTCGTATAAGCACACTCAAAAATTGTACAGCGGTGTACAGCAATTCAAGTAAGGGGATGTGAAGCACTCGTAAAGCGGTGTATAGCATTCCTTACAGGAATGATAAGGGTGTATGGTGGATGCCTTGGCTTCAAAGAGCGATGAAGGACGTGATATGGCTGCGATAAGCGTGGGGGAGATGCCAAATAATCGTTATATCCCACGATGTCCGAATGAGGAAACTCACCTGCTTACGGCAGGTACCCTTGTATGAGGGAGCGCACCCAGTGAAGTGAAACATCACAGTAGCTGGAGGAAAAGAAAGCAAAAAACGGGACTTTCTTTCTGGTTGGAAAATTGTGTGGATTTATTCACACTCTTTACCATTACGACCAGGAAGAAGGTTCTCGCGATTCCCCGAGTAGCGGCGAGCGAAACGGGTAGAGCCCAAACCATTCGTGTTTACATGAATGGGGTTGTAGGGCAGTGACGTCATTTAGTTGAGAAAAGTTACAAATTGTTATCATAACAAAACGTGTTGGGAAGCACGACCCGAGAAGGTAATAGTCCTGTATGTGAAATGTTAACAACTTTTTTGTCATTGTTCCTGAGTAGTTCGGGACACGAATAGCCCGAATGAATCTGCCAGAACTAACTGGTAAGGCTAAATATCTTTGAAGACCGATAGTGAACAAGTACCGTGAGGGAAAGGTGAAAAGAACCCCGGAGAGGGGAGTGAAATAGATCTGAAACCATACATCTACAAGGAGTCGAAGCCCTGCGGGGCGACGGCGTGCCTATTGAAGAATGAGCCGGCGAGTGTATCTTTGTCCTTTGTCTAAGTGGCAATCCCACGGAGGCACAGTGAAAGCGAGCGTGAATAGCGCGAATATAGGGCAGGGATACGACCCGAAGCGGGATGAGCTTGCCATGTGCAGGGTGAAGCGAAGGTAAAACTTCGTGGAGGCCCGAACCGGTTGGCCGTTCAAAACCATCGGATGACATGTGGTAGGGAGTGAAAAGCTAATCGAATTCCGTAATAGCTGGTTCTCTCCGAAACAGCTTTAGGGTTGGCGTCGTGTGTTCCTCCTGGGGGTAGAGCACTGGAAGGTCTGAATAGGGAGAAATCTCGTCAGACCTATCAAACTACGAATACCAGTGAGTTAATAGCACGGCAGTTAGACTACGGGGGAGAAGCTCCGTTGGTCGAAAGGGAAACAGCCCAGATCGCCAGTTAAGGTCCCAAAATTCATGCTCAGTGCATATGGAGGAGGTGAGGATTCATCAACAGTCAGGATGTTGGCTTAGAAGCAGCCATCATTTAAAGAAAGCGTAACAGCTCACTGATCGAGAGTCCTTGCGCCGAAGATGATCGGGGCTCAAGCATGATACCGAAACTGCGGATTTGTAATTATTTCGATAATTATAAGTGGTAGGAGAGCGTTCTGTTCTGCGATGAAGCCAAGGCGTGAGCCACGGTGGAGCGTACAGAAGTGAGAATGCCGGCACAAGTAACCGCAAGACGGGTGAGAACCCCGTCCGCCGAAATACCGAGGTTTCCTTCGCTATGATGATCAGCGAAGGGTTAGTCGGTCCTAAGCCGATCCCGACAGGGGGAGGCGATGGATAGCAGGTTAATATTCCTGCACATTATTACGTTGCGATGGAGGGACGGAGCGTTGTACCCGAAGCATCTTATTGGATTGGTGCTGGAGCTATGAGGAGGTGTGGTAGGCAAATCCGCCACACGCTACTCCGAGTAGGGTCTGAACGCGAGGCTACGGCCGAGCGAATGAGGGGAGCACGCTTTCTAGAAAAACTTCTAAGCTTAAACGTAATGATTCCGTACCGCAAACCGACACAGGTGGTAGGGTCGAGAAGACCAAGGCGAACGAGTGAGGGGTCCTTAAGGAACTCGGCAAAAAAGCGGCCGTAACTTCGGGATAAGGCCTGCCCTGCGTAGCAATACGTTGGGGCCGCAGCGAAAGATTTCCTGGCAACTGTTTAACAAAAACACAGCTCTCTGCGAAGACGTAAGTCCATGTATAGAGGGTGACGCCTGACCAATGCCGGAAGGTTAAATATGGGGGGTGTGCGCATCACACAGTGTGTGATGCGAGTATCAGTATTTAGTATTAGTATCAGTATACGAACGCTTCGCGTTCGACATACTCATACTCCATACTTATACTTTATACTCGCATCGCGCTTTGCGTGATGCGTATGCTGGACTATATAAGCCCCGGTCAATGTCAGCGATAACTATAATCGTTCTAAGGTTCGGCAATTTTTCTTCGGAAAAATTGCCGATAGGACTGGAACGATTATAGGTGTAAACAGAACAAGCCACAGCTACCTTACGTGCAGTAATGTACGTATAGTCCACAATGCAACCAACAAGAGACCAAATGTTGCACACCCGAATTCAGTAATGAAAGGGTGAAGATAGAGTCCTTCTGCAAAAGAAAAAGAGGAATAGAAGAGCGCAATTCCTTGTCGGGTAAGTTCCGACGTGCACGAAAGGCGTAATGACTGGGAAACTGTCTCAAGGACCTGCTCGGTGAAAATACAATGGGGGTGAAGATGCCCCCTACCTGCAGTTAGACGAAAAGACCCCAGGAGCTTTACTGTAGCTTCGTATTGGGGCTGTTGAATTAATGCGTAGTATAGAAGGGAGACTTTGAAGTGGGCTTTCGGGTACCATGGAGTCGCAATGTGAAATACCTTTCTTTAATTTGGCAGTTCCTAACCAGCACGGAAAAACCGTGTTGAGACAGTGCGTGGCAGGCAGTTTTAGTGGGGCGCTACCCTCCCAAAGAGTAACGGAGGGGTCTCAAGGTTGGCTAGGCGCGAATGGAAACCGTGCCGATAGTGTAATGGCATAAGCCAGCTTGACTGTAAGGCGTCAGTGCCGAACAGATGCGAAAGCAGAGCATAGTGAACCGACGGTCCGCTTTAGATGCGGCCGGAGATTATCTGACAAAAGTTACCCTGGGGATAACAGGCTAGTCGTGCCCAAGCGTCCATAGCGACGGCACGGTTCGGCACCTCGATGTCGGCTCAACTTATCCTGGGGCTGGAGCAGGTCCCAAGGGTATGGCTGTTCGCCATTTAAAAAGTTACGTGAGCTGGGTTTAGACCGTTCAGGTTCTGAGATTCTTCGGAATCTGAACCAATCTAAACCCGAGGAGAATACTTGACCAGTATTCAAAAAGACATCATTCACGGCGGCACAAGATAGAAATATTTTGTGAGAAATCAACTAGTATCGGTGAAACCCGACTCACGAAAGTGAAGGGCAATACCGAGGGAAGTTCATAGTATATGAATGCCCGTAGAGACTACACGTTGATCATCCAGAAATGGATGAAGCTATAGTCCGATCCCGCTTGTAATAGCGGCGTTGGAGCACTTCGTATACTCATACTGATACTCAGTACTTTATACTTTGTTGCCTCAGCAACAATTGCGTGAGACAGGTTGGTCTCTATCTACTGCAGGCGTCGATTCTTGAAGAGACTTGTCCCTAGTACGAGAGGACCGGGATGAACTGACCTCTGGTCTATCTGCTGTCACGCCAGTGGCACCGCAGAGTAGCTATGTCGGGAACGGATAACTGCTGAAAGCATCTAAGCAGGAAGCCAACTCTAAGATGAGGAATCATGAAGTCCCCTGAGAGATGATCAGGTTGATAGGCACTAGATGGAAGTACAGCGATGTATTGAGTCAAGGTGTACTAATAGGACGTAATTCCTGTAGGGAATGTTGTACGTCGCCAGAAATGGTGAGTCCACTTTCTTGCATGAAATGATGTACACACGCTCCGGAAATTTTCGAAGAAAATTTCCGGAAGCAGATACAATTTTTGAAGATGTGAATGTTTGTACGTCGAATTAAAATAAATAGAATATGCAATTGGTCAGACAAATTGACAATTGAATACTGTAATGTGGTCAATATAAACCACTATGATTTGGACGAACTGTCGTCTTTCGACCCCTCGAACCCACATAGATTCTCCCCGAGGACTTCGAAAATGCGTCAGTTACCTGCAGATGAGGGCACCACGTGGAGCGAAAGCCCCGCCCTTGGACCGCGACATCCGTTGCGTGTGCAGGTTGAGGGGTATTTCCAACCCTCCGTCCCCAGTTCTTTGGTATGACATAACTCATGTCTATAACCCGGCCATTTCAATGAAATTGAAATGGCACCATATTACAGTATTCAATCAAAATAAATCAGCTTTTAAAGTTGGTGGTCTAGCGGTGGGGGTACACCCGTTCTCATTCCGAACACGGAAGTTAAGCCCGCCAGCACCGATGGTACTTCTTCGGAGGGAGAGTAGGTCACCGCCAACTTTAAGTGCTGATTTTTTTGTATCTAAATTATTGAGGGTCCGCCCTACAGGCGCTGTTCAGGTTGTATGATACTTTTCGTAAACTCAAAGTATCGACAACCTCTTGCGAAGTGGGTCCCGTCCCACTTCTCACCCGTTCCCATTCCGAACACGGAAAAGAATACTTTCTTCATTCGCTCAAAAATGGAAGAAGGCCTTCTTCCATTTTGCTTGCTCACTCGAAAGCCAAGCCCGCCAGCACCGATGGTACTCCTTCGGGGGGTGAGACAGTCTGGGAGACTGTCGCAAGACCTTGAGCAATTTCTGCGAAAGGTGTACCGTCGCCGTAGGCGAAGTAGGTCAGCGCCAACTTTAAGTGTCCCCGCAAAGGCGAAGCCTTTGCGGGGATTTCAGACACGCGCCTAGTCTTGGTGTTTGGTACAATATTATCTATATGAAATATCAAAATGGTTTTGTTACACCACTGCTTCTCCTAATTATTACTATTTTTCTCGTAGGTGGAGGAGCGTATATGTACAAGGGTAAACAAGCAGAGGTGCCGACTGTTACATCACCTACGTCGGAAATTGATGATGTGCAAAAAAATGAATTGGTTGGTACTGAGGTTCAGCAAGGTAAGTCAGCTCCACTTTCTACAATCATTCCTGAATATAAGGGTGATTATCCTTCCAAGACAGGACTTTTTTCAAATGAAGAAGTATCAAGAAGACTCAAGCTACTTTTGGGTGCTAACTACGAAGTTGTTACTAAGAATTTTCAAGTCGAAACACCTTTGGAGATAGTCCCAGAGTCAGTGGATGTATATAAGACCGTAGGATTTCCTGCTCATGCGGGGGGTGCTTATGATATCTCGATATACTTTGATGTTTCTGGAAATAATATCAATGTAGTTACTAATCAGTATGGTTCCATTAAGACCTATGCAGAGAAGGGAGTGATTGATATCTCAGAAATTCGCAAATTGGACACCGCAACTGCTGAGGTGATAGATAAGACGCCAAACTGGAAGACGTATACGAATACTCAGTACGGATTTTCATTCCAGTACCCAGACACATTGGTAGAAAGAAATATGCAGTTCTTACCACAAAATGATCAGGGTGGTACGGCACAGGTAAGGATTGTCGAGGAATCATTAGATAAAAATTCTGTAGAAGGTTTCTATGGTATTACTGAGCAAAGTCGACTCACAGAAGTCTCAGTAGCAGGCAAGGCTGCATACTACTTCAACGAAGGTGATGCTGGATGTGGTGGTCCAGACTACAGAGTCCCTTTGGATGCAAATCACCATCTCTCTATACGTTTTGTAGATTGTGAATCTCAAACGCCGTATATCCAATCTTTTATCAATCAAATTCTCTCAACGTTCCAATTTACGGCATCAAATTTAAATACGTCTGATTCTGTAATAGTTACGTATCCTAACGGAGGAGAAGTTTTGAGTTGGGGTAATATAATAATGGCAGGGGATTTATATTTTAGTTGGACTACTTCACTTGGTAGTGGGTATGTTCCGTCGGAAAAAAAGAAGGCTTATATCGTAGATGTGGATGGAAATATTGTGCGGGATGACCCTATGTTCTTTAAAGATTGGAATCTTTCAAAAAATGGTGAATTTAAAACTTATTTTGTTGACAGTAAGAATCTCCAATATACTGGAAAGTATAAAATCATGGTCTGTGATTATCTAAATAATATAAATGAGTATTGCGACTCAAGTGACGGGTATTTTACATTTGAATAAATAGTGCGGGGATTTCAGGTACGCGTGTCATCTTCGTGTCTGGTACAATACTATCTATATGAGTCCCGTTAGAAATAGCGGACACGGTTTATATGATATATAAAAGTAACATGGTCGAATTAACACACACTAATTGTATGGGACGAAACTCGTGCGAGTCCGCGTCCTATTTCTAACGGGATGAGATGGTGGGCATTTTGGCGACGGGTGCAGTACCTTACCGGACTCTTGTTCATTGTGTCTCTGATTTCTGTGGGTGCCTATTATGCATATTGGTACAAAGAGCCAACCTGCTTTGATGGTATCCAGAATGCTGACGAACGTGCGGTGGACTGTGGTGGTGTGTGTGAACGTATATGTAGCTTCGACATCAAGGAGCCACAGACGCTCTGGGTTGAGTCGTTTAAGATAGTTGACGGTCAGTATAACGTTGTCGCCTACATCGAGAATAGGAACGAGAAAGTTGGCTCGCCAGAGCTTGGGTACACGATACGATTGTATGATGAGGACGGCGTCATTGTTGAGCGAAAAGGGAACACCGTGCTACCCCCTGATGGTCGCTATCCTATTTTTGAAGGAAGGGTCATCACGGGCACAAGGGTGCCCACAGAGACCGTGATAGAGTTCAATAACAATACTGTGTGGCTCCCCGCACAGAGCGGAACTGAACAATTCTCACTCGAGAAACGAGAGCTTGAGGGTGTAGACAGTAAGCCACGACTCCTTGCACAGCTCCGCAACATCTCGCTCGACGAGGCGCGGAATGTTGAGATCATTGCGACCATATTTGATGCAGAAGGGAAACCACTCACCGCATCAAGGACTATCGTTGACCGTTTCTCGGGAAGGACAACGGAGCGTGTGGTATTCACGTGGCCAGAACCAATTGCAAAGACGCTCCGAAGTTGTGAAATACCAACAGACGTTGTTCTCGCAATTGATCTCTCGGGAAGTATGAATGATGATGGAGGAACTCCTCCTGAACCGATTACCTCGGTTCTCTCTGCGGCGAAATCATTTGTATCAGGATTGAGTACGAAGGATCAGGTTGGTGTGGTGACCTATGCAACCGAGGGGTCTGTTGTTGAAAATCTCACCCATGAAAATGTACGGGTAATGGATGTTATTGAAAACCTCACAATTGCCCCGAAGGAAGAGAGGGGAAGTACAAATACTGGAGAGGCACTCATGCGCATGCGAGAGGAGCTCACCTCAGAGCGACATAGTGAGAATGCACGCAAGGTCGGCATCCTTCTCACCGACGGACTCGCAACCGCGCCGAAAGAAAACCCCGATGCGTATGCAGAAGAAGGGGCGCTTGGTGTAAAGTCAGCGGGCATACAACTCTTTACTATTGGACTCGGAGAAAAAGTAAACAGTGATTTTTTAAGTACACTCGCGACAAAGAGTTCATACTACTACAATGCACCAACGATACGAGAACTTGAGGGTATCTACACCGCCATCACAAAAGATATCTGCGAAGACGGACCAGCAGTCATCGAGATTATCTCAAAAACCGAGTCAATATTTTCAAAATAAAACCCACAAACCAATCCTGTAGGGGACAGGTGTTCCTTACAGGATTGGTTTGGACAAGTGACTTCTTCTCACGCATAATGGGGTATGCGATTTTTGCGGACACTCTTCACGAGCATTGATTGGTGGCTTATCTCAGCCGTTATTTTCCTATCGCTCCTTGGGCTTGTCACCATGTACACCTTCGATGGTGACAATTCATATTTTGAAAAACAAATTGCATGGATACTCATTGCGTTCACGGGGCTTATGGTCGCTATCATTCCTGACTATCGATTCTTACGAACAGGGAATACGACTTTTTTTATTTATCTCGGCATTGTTGCGCTCCTCGTCCTTGTTTTGTTTGTTGGTGAGACCGTGAAGGGTGCTCAGAGCCGTTTTGACCTCATCTTCTTTTCACTCCAACCATCCGATCCTGCGAAGCTTGTACTCATCGCAATCTTGGCAAAATATTTTTCAAAACGACATGAGCTCATTGGAGACTTCCGGCATATATTTATTTCAGGAATATATGCGCTCGGTATCATCGGTCTTGTATTTGTTCAACCAGACTTCGGTTCGGCTGCAATTCTTTTCCTCGTATGGTTTGGGATGGTGCTCGTTGCGGGGATTTCGTTTCGACACTTGGCGGTGGTGAGTATTATCGGTGTCATTGGGTTTCTTTCGCTATGGAATTTTGGATTTCAAGAATATCAGAAGCAACGTGTCCTTACCTTTCTCAATCCGCTCGCTGATATTCAAGGGACGGGATACAACGCCTATCAGTCGACAATTGCCGTGGGCTCGGGGCAACTCTTGGGGAAGGGGGTTGGATATGGGACACAGTCAAAGCTTCAATTTCTCCCTGAGTATGAAACCGACTTCATCTTCGCTGCCTATGCTGAGGAGTGGGGACTTGTCGGTGTCCTCCTCCTTTTTTCACTTTTTGGAATCATTATCTGGCGTCTCCTTACTCACGCGCTCCGTGGGGCTACAAACTTCGAACGACTTTTCGCGACGGGCGTCGCTATACTCTTTGTGAGTCATTTCTTCATTCACATTGGTATGAATATCGGCCTCCTCCCCGTGACGGGGACAACCGTTCCGTTCCTTTCGTACGGGGGGTCACACCTTCTCACGGAGTTTCTTGGCGTGGGGATTGTCATTGCGATGGCTCGATACACGAAGCGCCAATACATCGCCCGCGAGCTCATTGAGTAATCTTATGTAACCACCGCAAGGCGACGCCTTGCGGTGGTGGTATCAGGATGTTGTTTAGTAGAGTTTTACTGTATCTCTAACCATTTTCTCGAGGGTAAAATCTTGGGAGCGGAGGAGGGCATTTTGAGCGAGCGTGTTTCGGAGCTCCGGGTCACTAAGTAACTGTGTGTAGCATTTTGTAAGCGCTCCTACGTCACCTTGGGGGAAGAGGAGCCCTTCTTTTTCATGCCTTACCACTTCAGGAATACCACCGACCTTGCTCGCGATAATGGGGAGACCAGCGATACATGCTTCGGTGATGACGTATGGCATCGCTTCAGAACGGGAGGCGAGAATAAAGAGGTCAAAGGCTTTGAGATAGAGAGATGCGTCGAGAATATTGCCGGTAAAGAATACTACATGCTCAAGTCCGAGCTTACGTACGAGTGATTCAAGATATGCGCGTCTTTCACCGTCGCCAATAATAATGTGGCAGATATTTTGGTTTTGGTTTGTCACCTCTGCAAGTGCACGTATTGTCACCTCGTGTTGTTTAATGGGGTGGAGCTCACCAATGGTGACTGACCAGAAATCATCGGTGTGGTCTCGTAATATTGGTACATATTCCGCAAAGAATGAACGGGCAAATGCGCGGCTATACAGTTTTTGGACCGTTTTCCCATTGTATACAACAGACATTTTTCCTTGTGTGCCAGGGAAATTCATTTGTTGCTTTGTCATTTTCGAAACGGCAATAGTGGTATGTGCAAGAAAAATGGTCAGTGCGTGAAGGATTTTTATAATCACTTTTTGCCACCATGGACGTTTCTCATTGAAAGCCCAGCCGTGTGCTGTAAAGATAATTTTTGGGACAAAAAGAAGTCTCCCAATGAATGCGCCCAAACCGCCAGCCTTAGAGCTATTGATGTGGAGGATGTCTGGCCTTTCAGATTTTATAATATGCCAAAGTTCGCGAGTGGCTTCCATTTCCTTTGTGAGTGAAAAATCTCGTTCCAGGGCATTGAGCGCAATAACACGGACGCCTTTCTTTATAAGTTCATCATAGAGACGTCCTGTACCACCAAGAGCAACAACAACCTCAAAAGTCTTGGTGTCAAGATTGGTTGCAAGATCAAAGACGTAGTGTTGGGCACCACCAAAATTTGATTTTGTGATAAGAAATAGAACCTTTTTTTTATGTGTATTCATGTCTTGGTTATAACGGGCGGAAGTCTTGTTTTGGTACGCATCTTGCATAAATGTATCCTTCTCGTATTATACCTTGTATGCATCTTTTTGTTCGAGGGGGCGCACTCCTGTTACTTATTGGCGATTTGCTCGCTTTTTACGGTGCTCTTTTTCTTACACTGTTAATCCGATACCAAGAGATTCCTGAAACAGAGATTATACAGAAGCACCTCGAACCGTTTTCCATTCTCTTTCTATTCTGGGTTCTCATATTTCTCATCACCGGTCTTTATGACCGACATATTTCACTGGTACGGAAGAGTATCCCTGCTCTTGTCCTCAAGGTACAGTTTTTCAACGTGCTCATTGGGGCACTCGTTTTTTTTGCATTTCCATTTAGCATTGAGCCAAAGACAAATCTTGCAATATACCTTGTGGTATCGACTACCTGCATTGTGCTCTGGAGACTTTCGATATATCCCCGCATTACTACGGGAAGGCACATGAGAGCACTCGTGATTGGTGAAAGTGAGGAGGCGCTGGCGATTGCAAAGATGTTTGCAAGCAATCCATTCTTTAGAAATATCAAACCGTTTCTTTTGAGTCGAAGAGATGTCCCACAATTTGATAAGTTCCGTGAATCGGTCATACAGTTTTTTGCAGAGGGCTCCACAGACATGGTCATTGCGGATATGCGTGATGATTTTGCAAAGGCGCTTACTTCTGATTTTTATTCACTTGCGTTTGGCAATACCAATGTGCGCTTTTTTAATCTTCCTGCCATTTACGAACAACTCTATCATCGCGTGCCACCATCGCTCATTGAGGAAAGTTGGCTCCTCGAAAATGTCACGACAGGGTCACCGCACTATGCCCACGATGTTCTGAAACGAATCATTGATATTGTTGGTGCATCAATTCTTCTCATACCTGCACTTATCCTTTTCCCATTCATCGCCCTTGCGATACGTCTTGAGGGGAAAGGTCCCACTTTCTATATTGCTGAGCGAGTTGGTCAGTACAATAAAATAATTCATATTTTTAAATTCAGGACGATGACGGGACTTGATAGTTCACACGAGGCGCTCAAGACCGTGCACACGGTTACAAAAGTTGGTTCTGTGCTCCGCAAGACACGCCTCGACGAACTTCCGCAACTCATTAATATTTTGCGCGGAGATCTTTCCTTTATTGGTCCTCGTCCAGAAATCCCATCACTTGTCTCTGTGTATGCCGAAAATATCCCGTACTACAATATGCGCCATCTTACAAAACCAGGCCTTTCGGGATGGGCTCAAATAAATAATTTTGATGTACCCCGAGGAGGTGTCGATATAGAGCGCACCATTGATAAACTCTCATTTGACCTTTATTACCTGAAGCATCGGTCGCTTCTTCTTGATATCGAAATCGCACTGAAGACGGTCAATACACTCCTCATGCGAAGTGGCACATAAGAAATCGAGGATATGAAATAAATTGTTTTTATATTCCATATTCAATTTTCTATATTTTTTACATTAAACTATTTTACTCGCAATAACGTTAAAGAAAGGTATAATCTATTTTCATACATAATATTATGTCTACGTATCTCATTACCGGTGGAGCAGGATTTATTGGAACCAATCTTTCAGAGCGACTTGTACATGAAGGACATCGTGTGGTAATTGTTGATGATTTGCGAGCGGGTACTGATCCTGCACGACTTCCAAAGGAGGTGGTACTCCATAGATTTGATATTTGTGATACCACAAAACTTACTTCATGTATGAAGAACGAGAGAGTGGATATTGTTGTACATCTTGCAGCACTTCCGAGTGTTCAATTCTCAATTGACCATCCATTTGAAGCACAACATGTAAATATCGATGGAACACTCTCAGTGCTCGAAGCAGTGCGCGAAGCTGGTATTCGGAGAATTGTATATGCTGCGTCGAGCGCTGCATATGGGGATCAAGAGACGTTACCACTGAGTGAGTCTTTGCCAGCACAGCCAAAGAGCCCGTATGCGCTCCACAAATATACTGGTGAACATTTGATGCGCATGTGGCACATAATTCATGGTATCCAAACAATATCGCTTCGATTTTTTAACGTATATGGTCCTTATTTTGATCCAAAGGGTGCATATGCACTTGTTATGGGGAAATTTATGAGGCAACGAAGTGAAGGAGTGCCGATGACCATTACAGGTGATGGAGAACAGACACGTGATTTTGTTCATGTTCGAGATATTGCCGACGCACTATATAAAGCAAGCACCAATGAATCAGTTGGGCATGGTGAAGTCTTTAATGTTGGCTCAGGACGGAATGCTTCAATAAATGAAATCGCACACATGATTGGTGGTCCAGTTGAATATATAGCACCACGTATTGAACCAAGACATACTCGAGCTGATATAGCATTGATACAACAAGTACTTGGTTGGAAACCAGAAGTTAGACTTGAAGATGGAATCAGTGAACTCAAAAAACAATTTGGAATTGTCTAAATACATATGATTGTTGACGGGAAAAAAATAGCGACGATGATTTACGGTGAGATACGTACGCGTGTCTCAGGGCTTTCGCGTGCCCCACGACTTGCGGTTATTACCTGTGCTCCAAATTTTGAGACACAAAAGTATCTTGCGCTGAAGGAAGCAAAGGCACACGACGTTGGTATCGAGACAAAAATAATTGAACTCACCGAAGAAAGTACGACTGATGACTTTCTGCAAGCGGTAAAGTTTGCGGTGAGTGAATCGGATGGGGTTATTGTGCAGTTGCCCCTGCCTCCCCATGTCGATACCGACGCTGTGCTCAATGCCATTCCTTCATCCCATGATGTCGACGCGCTCAACCATTCGAATACGTCGGTGCTCTCACCCGTCGTCGGCGCTTTTTATGAAATATTATTATTGAACGATATCGACGTACGTGAGAAGTATGTGACCATTATCGGAAGTGGACGACTTGTTGGACTTCCTGCCTCACGATGGTTTATGAGTGCTGGTGCACATGTAAGTGTAGTTACCAAGGACACCGTAAACATTTCTGAGTATACAAAAAATGCAGACATCGTTGTCTGCGGGGCAGGCGTGCCCGAACTCCTTAAACCAGATATGGTAAAAGATGGGGTGATTATCCTCGATGCAGGAACCTCTGAAGATGGGGGCGTGCTCCGCGGGGACGCTGACCAGTCCTGTGCAGAGAAGGCGTCATTATTCACACCAGTTCCTGGTGGGATTGGGCCTATCACTATTGCCATATTGCTCCGAAATGTAGTAGACCTTGCGGAACAAAAATAAATGTGTCCTCATAGGGTAGCCCTATGAGGACACATTTTAGTGATGTTGACAAGCGCTGTCGTGCGAAGTGTTGTGAATTTTTCCACACATGATAGATATGGTATAGTGATGCCCATATTAATCGTGTAGTCAGGCATCTATGAGTCACGGAGAAAATGAGGGAAATACAGAAGGAGTTATCCGCATCTTTCGCGCGATTGCTGTTGTGATCTGCGCAGGGTTGCTCGGATACTTCGTCTACGCAACGACTGTTGATACAGAGTCAAAATATCCATTTAAATTGGGGCTCGATCTCGCGGGGGGAAGTCATCTCGTATATGAGGCAGATGTCTCTTCGCTTCAACCAGCTGAGGTTCCTGAACTCATGAATGTGCTTCGCGAGGTCATCGAACGACGCATCAATGTGTTCGGAGTTTCAGAGCCAGTCGTTCAGGTAGAGCGAAGCAGTGTCGTCGCGGAGACGAAGCGCGAGCGACTCATTGTTGAGCTTCCTGGTGTTGCAAATGTTGAGGACGCAGTACGAGAAATAGGGAAGACCCCGCTCCTTGAGTTCAAACTCGTTGATCAAACTGCAATGGAAGCGATTCAGGCAGGAGGCGCATCATCGACTGAGACTGCAGGACTCGAACCATATATCGATACAGGTCTCACCGGTCGCTATCTCACACGGTCAGAACTTGTCTTTGGGAGCGGGAATGGCGCAGGACTTTCAAATGAACCGATTGTGAGTATTACCTTCAATGATGAAGGAGCAAAACTTTTCGAAGAAATTACTCGCGACAATGTCGGTGAGAGTCTCGCTATTTTCCTCGACGGAGCAATGATGTCAGCTCCCCGAATCAATGAGGCCATTGGTGGAGGGAAGGCAATCATTTCGGGCAACTTCACCCCCGACGAAGCACGTGAGCTTGTACGGAACCTAAACTTCGGAGCGCTCCCCGTACCGATTACGCTCGTGAGCACACAGACCATCGGTTCATCTCTCGGAGAGAGTGCGCTTCATGCTGGTGTCTACGCAGGGGCTGTTGGTTTTATCATCCTTTCAATCTTCCTTATTCTCTGGTATCGACTCCCGGGTGTTATTGCGGTGCTCTCACTCATTGTGTATGTCACTATTATGCTCGCGCTCTTCAAGTTCATCCCCGTTGTCCTTACCGCTGCGGGTATTGCAGGATTCATTCTCTCGGTAGGGCTCGCGGTGGATGCCAACGTGCTCATCGCTGAACGTATGAAGGAAGAGCTTCGTGCAGGAAAGCATATTGATGATGCAATCAAAGAAGGATTTAGCCGAGCATGGCTCGCTATTCGAGATTCAAATATCGCGCACATTATTGTGGGAGTCATTCTCTTCTGGTTTGGTACTGCGCTCATTAAGGGGTTTGCGCTCGTGTTCAGCATTGGAGTTCTCGTCTCAATGTTTTCAGCAATTACCGTGTCCCGAACACTCCTTATTGCACTTCCAATCAATGAAAAGAGTGCAATTGGTAAGTTCTTTATGAGTTCAGGTATTTCTCGCTAATATGAATCCCGTTAGAAGTCTATAATTTGTCGTATAAACTATGTCACAAAATAACACACAAAACTCTGGAATACAGAATAAAGTCTCGCAAACTTCTAACGGGATGAATCTAAAAAATAAACAACACCTACTTTTCGTTCTTCCAGCATTCGTTGCGCTCCTTGCACTCATCGCTATTCTACAGTGGGGACTTCGTCCTGGTATCGACCTCGCGGGTGGTTCAATGCTTCAGGTCTCGTACGAAAGCCTGCCGGTTGTTGAGGATGTAAATACTCGACTTGCAGAACTGCAGTACGGAGAGATTCGTGTGCAGACAGCAAACGATAATGAACTTGTGCTTCGTCAACGTGAACTTACGAACGATGAAAAGCAAGCGCTCATGAGTGCGCTCGGTGAATTTGGTGCCGTGACAGAAGTGCAGTTCAATTCAGTCGGCCCTTCAATCGGTGCTGAAATTGTAGAAAAATCATGGTGGGCAATTGTGCTTGTCTCCATTTCTATTATCCTCTTCATTGCATTTGCATTTCGCCATGTCTCGAAGCCAGTCGCCTCATGGAAGTACGGGGTCGTCGCTATCGTGACCCTTCTCCACGACATCCTTATTCCAACAGGCCTCTTTGCATACCTCGGGTACTCTCGTGGTGCAGAAGTCGGCGTATTCTTCATCGTTGCGATTCTTACGACACTCGGTATATCAATTAATGACACCATCGTTGTCTTTGACCGAATCCGTGAGAACCTTCGCCTCAATGAGGAGGGGCGGAAGCACGAAATCTTTAGCGATGTGGTATGGAAAAGTATCATGCAAACGATGGCACGTTCTATCAATACCTCAGTGACCGTCATCATCATGCTCGTTGCGCTCTTTATCTGGGGACCTGAGTCTACGAAAGATTTCTCGCTCACGCTTATTGTGGGTATGGTCGCTGGTACCTATTCTTCAGTATTTCTCGCAAGTCCGATGCTCGTTTACCTTGAGAAGTGGCAGAAACAAACTGAAAAAAAGTAGACAGTATGATAATTGGCATTACGGGGACAAACGGTTCTGGGAAGGGCGAGGCTGTGCAGTACTTGGTGGAACAGAAGAACTTTGTTCACTATTCTGCGAGTGGCTATCTTGCCACAATTTTAAATGAACGAGGCATTGAGCCCAATCGTTCAAATCTTCGTGCTGTTGGAAATGAACTCCGTGAAAAATATGGAGCTGGGTATCTTGCTCAGCTTTTTCTTGCAAAAAAAGAGACCGATGGTGTAAAAGATGTCGTTATTGAATCAGTGAGAAGTACCGGAGAAGTCGCTGAACTAAAAAAAGCAGGAGGTATCCTCATCATTATTGACGCAGATAGGGAACTTCGGTATCAGCGAATATTAGAGCGCCGTTCAGGAAAGGATTTCATTGATTTTGAATCCTTTGCTGAGCAAGAAGAGCGTGAGTGGTATGGTGCCGAAGGTCCTTCAGATATGAATATAAAGGAGGTTATGAAGCTGGCCGACTACACCATTATGAATAATGGAACACTCGCTGACCTCTACAGGGAAATAGAGAACATTTTTTAAGACACCGTCTGGCGCTTCTATACAAGCATAGTTTGTTCATACCTCGCTGGGCGTTGTTTGTCTGTTTTTTAAGGATGGCGTAGTATATTGGTATGATAGAATGTTTATCAGTTGAAGAAATAAAATGGAGTACTCAATAGATTCATTTGTAGATCGGGTATTGTCTGAAAAAGGTCTCGTTGGTGTGTCTGAGGAAGTTATGACCCAGTTAAGGAGCGACCTCGTTGCTCGTATTGAAGACCTTATTAATGCAGAAATTATTGCTCACCTATCCGAAGACCTGCTCCCTGAGTTTGAAAGTAAATTGGACAGTTCTTCAGATGAAGATATTCAGAGATTCTGTCAATCTCACATCAAAGACTTTGATGAACTCATTGCGGGTGTATTTGTTAAGTTTAGAAGGATGTACTTGGAAGGATCATAATTTTCACGGAGGAAACTCGTTATCATATGTCATTTGAAGCGTCTGCCAAAAGCTCTGAATCGAAGGATGTTTCTAGTGTGGATTCTGAGAAGAAGCGCAATTTTAAAATAGCGATAGTGAAGACTGGGCAGGCGCTTGAAGATCAAGCTCGCGATATTGCTGAAAGTAGGATGACTGCTTCAAAAGAAGAACTTCGAGGCGTCAAAGGTTTTTTTGAAAAAATCTGGAAACATAACCTTGCAAGGGAATATTATCGACAGCGAGAGATTGCAAAGAGTAAGGCTGAGATACAAGCCTCAAAGAATCTGTTTGAGGGAGAGGGCGGTGCTGAGCAACATGCTCATGCAGAAGCAATGAATGCTGTTGTTGATCGGTTTGTACAAGAGTATGAAGAAGCGATACATATTGATGCGGGCGAAGAGCGAAGAAAGGTTGGTGTAGAAAACGCAGAAGACACACGACTCAGTACAGAAGTACGTGCGCTCGTGAAGGAATACGCATCGGGAAAGATTGATGAGGAAGGTTTTAACGCCGAGCGGAGTAGAATCATTGCGTATGCAACAGGTCTTACAGGAGAACAGCTTGCGAGTGCAGTCCACCACACTGACAATATGCTCGAGATTGCAAAACAGGCAAAAATTGCTGTCGAACATGGAGTGAGCATTGATACAATTGATCAAGAAATTGAGATTGTCATTGGAAAAGCAAAAGTTGGAGTGCGCTCGGAGGCGAACATGAATAGGGTTGACCGTATTGTGGCAAAAATGCAAGCCTCAAAACTCGGTCGTTTTGTGAACGAAACAACAATTGCAACAGGTGTCGCGATTGCGTATACGGCAACTGTTGGTATTTCACAACGGCTCGCAAGTAGTCGAGCATTCGCATGGGGAACATTTGGCGCCTCAGCCCTTGTTGGTGGTGCTATTGCTGGCATGCGTGAGAGTGTGAGGGTTGAGGAGGAGCGAAGTCAGCATAGTCGAGAGCGTGCGAAGGGAGAGAAAAATGCCCCAGATAGCGAACGGCGTGAAGAGATGGAACAACTTATCTATAAGACAGAGACGGCAAAGAACCTAACTGAATCTCTTAGAAATATTAGAGACGATCTTCAGGATAGTGCTGAATTTCAAACGGCTCTGAGCACGCTTGCACAGGCAGAGTCGAGGATACAATTGTCTGATCGAGAGCGTGTTGACCTTATTTCATATACCGATTTTAAATCTATAGAACGAGAACGACTTGAGCTCGATATTGCGCGTGCAGAGGTGAAGGTAAAGCTTCGCAAGATTGCTGAAACAACCGGAGACGTCCTTCCGAAGGAGAGAACATTTGATGATTTTTATACGCTTCTGCTTAATATTCAAGAATCTGAATTGCGGGGCGGACATGAGGGGATGGAAAAGAAAGACGAACTTTTCAAGAAAATGAAGAGGCGGAAAATAGCAGGAGCGACTGCCAAGGCAGTCCTTACTGGACTCGTCATCGGGGGTACAGTACAAGAGGTGGGGGCATTCATGAATAGTTCCCAGGTAGGTTTGGCTGAAAACGCTCTCGGTATGCAGGGTAATAGGCCTCCAGAAAGTGTCACTGCACTCGAGGGGGTTCGCAGGTGGTTTGCGGGAGAGGAGGCTTTTGTTCGGCCCATGGGTCGACACGTGCTCTCTCAGAATATTAATCTCGAACTACCAGAGGGGGTAGAAATCACGGAGAACCCTCAGGGTGCTGGTGAGTTTACCTTTACCAAAGATGGTGAAGTACTTTCGGATAAAATTCAATTCGATAATGGAGTTTTGACACCTGCGTCTGAGGAGATCTTAAAGAGTCAGGGAGTTATCATTTCACAGAGTACCGCTCGTATCAGTGGACTCGTGGAGGGGAAAACAACTGGACAGGGATTCGTAGAACAAAATCCAGATCTCTTTCAGAAGATTCACAGGAAATTTTGGTATGACAATAACACCTCAGTATTTGATGAAAATGAATTGAAACTTCATTGGGGTGGTGTGAAGGGGAGTGGCGTTGATGCACGGGGGAATTATGTTTTTGATGTTGCGAAAATGACCCCTGACGGTTCTGCGTTCAAGGATTTGTCCATTGATGCACAGGAGACAATGAAAGGAGGCAAACTCAAGCTTCTCCTTTCATTGAGTAAAGATTCACAGTCGAGTGTCGTTGAGGTGTCTATAGACGAAAGAGGAAGAGCAATCATTGATCCAAATTCAGAAGTTGGAAAAATGTTCTTTAAGGTAGAGGAGGGGAAGCTCGCTTTCGTTGGTAAATTTGCTGAAGTTGCGCATGAAGCTGGCGTAGCTCAAGATGGTGGGAAACAATTTGAAGTTCTCGCGACACATATTGGTAAAGGAGTTGAAGAGGTGCCAATGCCGACTCAAATCACACAAGAAGTTCCCGTCACAACTTTTGAGGTTACTGATAAGGCTCCGTATGTTGAACCACCATTCGTTATACCAGTTTTTGGAAGGAGACCACTCGAAAGGATGGATAAAGCTATTCCGGAATCCGTAATAGAAGATCCAGATGCAGAAGAAATAGAGCATATCCCGTATGGAGAATCGAAGTTAAAAAGACATTATACTGAAATTAGTAAGTATAGAAATTCTCCAGCGGAAATTCAGAGACTCATAGATAGAATGCAACAGGGAGATGGAAAATTGGCCACAAAGTATGCTTTTGTCTTGGAGCGTTTGAAAAAACTTAATAATTATAAAAAGTTAAGTCACGAGGATAAGTTAAAAATTGACTCTGAATTAGAGGCATACAATTCTAGATTTAAGAAAGAAAAAACGATAAGTGAATATGTCAGCATAGAGATTAATAGGGTATATAATAAAATCGAAAACATCCTTCTTGAAGAGGCAAAAGTTGGGGAAAGGGTTTTTGAAAAAGAATTTTATGAAAGGTCTCCGCTTGTCCAGGGGCTAGAACAGGCAGAGGAGGTGGTACTTATTCTTGATCACCCAATAGGTGATGCTGTGCTTACCGTGCCGGTGATTAATGCACTCAGTGAATATTTTGGTCGAAACTCTTCAAAAAAGATAAGTGTAGTAAGCTCTTCGCCAAAACTTTTTATAAGCTTAGAGGATCAATTCCCTGGGATGGTAAAAATTGTTGATTATAAACAATTGCCCGCATATTTTAGCGATACAGGTAAAAGACGTTTTGTAATAAATGCTCATAAACATTTCGAGAACTACAAAGATGTAGGATTGAGTAAAGATCAAGTTGAGGACCCTTCCTATCTTATGTCTGTCGATTGGGCAAGTTGGAAGAAAGAAGAAGTTCCAATGAGTCACGGAGAAACGAAGAAATATGATCCTGTTCCTGCGCGTATTTTGCGAGGATTCGAAATTATGCTTGGTCAAAAACTTTTTCCAGAAATTAACGAGATGGATCATTTTATCGAAAAAGGACATGATTTTGACTCAAAAGAAGCAGAACTTAGAAAAAAGTTTGATATTAAGGATAATGAGAAAGTCATTACTGTCTCGGCAGGGTCTTCAATAGTACCAAAAGAATATAATCCAGAGCGATGGAAGGTACTTTTTCAAGGAATATTTGAGAGGTTCCCTGAGACTCACATTTTGTTCCTTGATGATCCTGATTCCGTGAAGAACAAACGGTATGGTGATATGGTAGATGAAATAGTAAGAGACAAAGGGTATCGCATCAGCCGAGTGAAATCTCAATTGGATGAAATGAACACTATCATGTCTATGTCTGAATTAACCATTACCCCCGATACCGGACTCGGCCATTATGCAGGAGCTCTTGGGGTACCCAACATCATGCTTTTCCTCAGTGATCCTGTATTGTGGTCGACTGCAAAAACGGCAAGAATTAAACATCGGGTTGCATTTGAAACGTATCGCTCACAACGGGGATCATATTCTGAAGCGTGGGGAAGCCCGAACGATTACCATGTTCGTGTTGGAGGCAATGAGGTAGGTGCTTCGGATCTTGAGCCTGAAAAAATAATTACCGAAGTTGAGCGCATCTTTAGTGAAAGGGGGATTGGGGATGAGCTTGTATTGGGAGAGCTCACCAAAGATTACCTAAAAGAGAAAGGTATGATTAAGAGCGGGAGATGGGATGAGCGCCAGTCGGCAGTACAGAAAGTTCTAAATGATGACGGTCATAGTAAGAAGGTAAAGGATGGAGCGGTAGAGCTTCTTAAAGCGTTGAAGAGATTGGAAGCAGAATACGTGGCAGGACACGAGAAGGTTCCCGTTGCTGGTGATAGTCACCGAGCAAAGGATGAACAACCCGACTTCAAACCTGAACTCTCGGTAGAGAAAGAAATGAAACCAAATCTAGAAAAATCGTATCAACACTCACTTCCCAAGACAGAAGCTCTTTCTCGTGTGAAAAAAATGCTTGAACAAGCACGCAAGGAAAATGCTCGAAAAATCACAAACCTAAAGGAGAAATGGGTAGGGAACAAAAATTCTTTCTCTTTCAATATCAATGGTCAGGAAATTAAAGGTGTTATTGAAGTTAAAGATAATGAGGTTCTCATACAGGGGGAATTGCCTCGTGTTGCTCTATTTTTTAAGAGTGCGATCATGAAGGTCCTTGATACTCAGGCGGAAAAAATATTGGCAAAGTAAAAACATCCGCCTCGCTATCCCTGTGGCAAGTCGGCGTGGCATTCTGGACGAACTAGTAAGAGGGAATTTATTACGAACAGTAGGACACTCTCTGAACTCCGCAAGGAGATAATGATATTTTTGAGAAAATGAAAAAGGTGTAGATTTTGTGCCCGCATATCGTGAATAGTAGGCAGAATCGACGTGCACTCGTGGTACCATATTACTAATATGGGAACTGAGGGATTTTTTGGTGGAAAGGAAAAAGGAAACAAGCCTTCAGAGGGAGTTTCTCGAGAGGATACTTCCAAGCGTGCATTTGATGGTGGTCCAAGCATATATGATATTAAAGTACCAATAAGACCATCACAGAATGGTCCAAGATCAGTGTTGAAAACAGGGACAGAACAACAAGTACCAAGAGAGGGAGGAAAAACTGAAGAAATTATAAAAGGGGAAGCAAATAAGAGAAAGGCTGATGAATTTGTAGAAAAAGAACTTCAAAGATTTGCCAATTTAAAAAAAGCACGTGAAGTGAATAAGGTTGCACCAGATGCTGTCGCCACAGTGTCGAGAAAAGGTACTGAGGTTGCTTCTGGACTTAGTTCAACGGAAGATTTCTATAGAAAAGCTATTGGTGAGTCACTACCTGAATCACTTCATGATACTGGATTTGGTCTTGCGGATGTTGATGAATTTAAGACGAGTGCTGTACTTTCTGAAGAGAAAATATTTTCTGAGGAAGACATAGCAGACTCATTAGAGAGCGAGAGAAAAATAGGGCAAATATTTGGAAGAGAAAAAGAAGAGATTAGACAGGACGCAGAGCAAGACTTGAAAGTTAAATGGTTTGAGAAGGAGGCTTATGAGTTTCCTGAACGAAGTGATGCCGTGTGGGATAAGTTTGTAGTAGCAAATCCCATCGAAGCGCTCTTGTATCGTGAACACAATCCTGGAATTCGTAGTGCACTTGAGCGGAAGGAAGCGGAGGTTGAGGTTCCTAAGAAAGAATCAAAATTAGAAAAGCAAAAATTCTTCGACACACGTTTTAAGACTGAGTTTGGTATTACTAAAGAGCAGATTTCACAAATTGAAGGATATGAACGATTGTCGGAAGGACAGCAGAAGCTTGTACTCGAAAATTTACAAGAATATGCACACGATACTCGCGGGGGAATCACAGCTCGCACATGGGAGGGGATTTTGAAAGCTGTAGGGCGTGACACAAAAGACAAAAATTATATTGATGCTACCACCGTACTCATTAGAAATACCGCACAGTTTGGTCCTAAAGTGCACGAGGAGAACGGGGAACTCCTTGTTGATCTTGTTGGAGATGTAAAGTTTAATCGTGAACATCGTGCAGAAGAAAAAGCTGTCGTTGACCGGTTTAATGCGCTCGCCCACGAGTACGCTAAAATTAAGGCAAGTAATTTTGAAGAGAACACTGGAACGAAACGGAAAATTGAGTCAAAGATAGTAACAGTCTTCAAGAATATTTTTTCTGATTCACGTCAGGAGTTTGATACAACTGAGCACCTGTACGAGAATGCAAAGCAGGAACTCGTAAAAGTACTGAGCGCACAAGGAATGAGTGAGGGGAAGATTGCAGAAAGACTCATACAGATAGACAGTAAAGTGCATGTTCTCCGTTTCCTCCAGACAGAGTTGGAGGCTGTTGGTGTTATTAAACAAGGTACTGAGCAAACCTTTCTTCAAAAGATTGGAAAAAAGTTTCTTACGAATACACCGTATGCGCTACTCGGACTTGTGGGTCGTTTTGCAACAGCAGAAACGATGGGTTTCTTTGCGTCTCCAGCTGTCGCTGGTGTTATTGGTGGTATTCGTTCGTGGGACAAGACATCAGCTGAGCTCCGCGAGAGGGATCGCGCTGTACGTATGGGTGAGGGAGGCGCAAATCCTAAGGTTCTAGAGCTCCAAAAGAAAATTAAAAATGTTATTTTGGAACGAAATACTCTTAAGCCCTCATCAAACATAAATGACAGTATTCGGGATATTGAATTGCGACAATGGCTTGATAGGTACAATGCAGACCTTGTGAGTATGGGTACTGAACTCAATATTGTCGATGCTACGAGAGAAATTAAAGTTGGGCAGGGTGAAAAAAAGGATGTTGGCCTCACACAAAAACTACGAGACCTCATTCATGAGTACCAAATTGAGACAGCCAAGGACAGTGTCACCGACGAGGAAAAGACAAAGACACTTGAGAGAATACTTGCTCGTGTTGCGTATGTTGAAGATAAGCTGAATCTAAACCGTATCAATTTTGGAAGTGGTGCAGAACGCTCCTTACATATGGCGAATCTTTTCGAAACGCTCGGTGAGGCAAAAATCTTACTTGCTGATGCTGAGATGCCGAAGGGAAGTGAACTTGAGGCTCGTCTCGAGCGGTATTTGATTAAACGTGAAGGACTTATACAGACAAGGAGAAGAATGAAGCAGATAAAGATTGCCGCGAAGGACACCCTTATCGCAGGTTCATTTGCTACTGCTGGCGCTTTGCTTAGTGATTATGTCTTCTCGCACGGCCTTTTTAGTAAAGATACAAGTATTGCGAGCGGGGTGGCTGTGGGTAGTAAAGCCCCCTCTCTTGTTGATACTGGAACATCTCCGCAAGCACAGGTTGAATATGAGTCTGGTATGGGGCAAGGAGCTGAATCTAGTAAACCAGGCTCAGTAGTTCAAGAGACACAGGCGCGTGGAGCTGTTCCAGAAAATGCACCTGAGATACAAAAGAGTGCACCATATACAATAAAAGCAGGAGATACACTTACAAAGATTCTTAAAGAGCAGACTCCTTCTATCAAAGAGCTTGGCAATACACAGGCACAGGAAAATGCCGTCGCAAACATCCTTCGTTCGCTTACACCTGACGAGATGGATAGCATTGGTCTCAGTAGTCACAGCATTGAAAATATCAGAGTAGACGATTCGATTGATGTTGAAAAATTGAACGCTATTATTGCTGAGAAAAAATCAATCATCGAGTCCGCACAGAATCGCTTTGGGGATGAGCCAGTTCGTTCATATACAGAAGCGTCGCCAAGGAGCGGAAGTCAGCAAATAGAAATATCAAAGGATATCGATGCGCCGGGCGCGTCACCAAAGCCCGATGAAGTAACGACCCCAAACCAAGGTAGGGAGGAGTCTTCAGGGGGAAAGTTGGCAAGTGATGTCGTTCTTGAACAACAGGCTGAAGATAGTTCTTTGCGCTCCGAGGAAGAAGCTCCCAGAGCAGAGGCTCAACAAAAATCTCCTGCACCAAGTGAACCTATCATACAACCAGCATCACCTCCCGAGAAAATAATTGAAATAGAGGATGCCCCAGTTAAAAGAATTGAAGCCAATGACCACGTGCCAAGTAAGTTCCCCGAAGAGGGAGTGAGGATTCCAAAAGATTTAGAAGTGGGTGATATTTCCGTTGGTGGGCAAACTGACGGGGGTTCAATAGAGAGTGGTGCACACACACCCGAGTCTACTATTCCTGACTACTCTGAAGATGGAGGCACAGCACTTGATACGGAGAGTAATGCTCCAGAGGCTAAATCGACTCCTGGTGTACATAGTCCACAAGAGACTTTTAAGAATACATATGGAACAGAGATTGATCCGAAGAAAGAGGATATTTATGAATTGACTGGTCGAGGTGGTGAAAAGGTAATGGTGTCCTATGGTGGAAAAAACTTTGAGACGCGCTTCGACTTTGCTCAGGAGTATGTGAAAAAGAATCCAGATGCGGCGGTCATCGTAGAGGAAGAGCCCCGATACGGTGCATTTGGACAAAAACTTCCGCCGTCCTATGTGGAAGTGAGATATGTTCGAGGCGAGGGTGTGACCACAATCTTTTCAATACAAGACGATACGCTCCCTGCTTCATCAGAGAAGGGGATTGACCCGGGCACCTTCACCAAAAAGGTCACGAAATAAGCTATTTGGCAATATTGCATTATTTTAAATAGTGTGATATAGTTTTCTGTGAAAAGTAGTTCATCGTGACCCTTAGAATCTTTAAGGGCCAGTTCGTAGTACAACTAAAGCGAAGGAGAACGGCATGAAAACACGCAATGTCTCCATGGCGGTTCTCGCCATGTTTGTCCTGCTTCTGGCAGGATGCGCCTCGGTCACAGGTCCGTATGTGGGCTATGTGACAGGGACAGAAGACGACAAGAAGGTCGTCGAGAAGGGCGGGTGGTGCGAGGCTTGTGCTGCACAAATCGCCATTGTCGTGAATCCCCGTGGCAAGAACGGAGGTAAGCTCTCCGTGGAAGCGCTCAAGGAGATTCAGTTTCTCTCCATGAGCTGTCAGGGTCAGGTCGGCGCGCAAGCTGCTGGTCCGGGGCAAGCTGTCGCCTCGGGAGCTGCAATCGGTTCTGTTGCCGGTGGCCTCGGTACTGGCCTCGGTGCGGAGGCTGCGTACCGGAAAACTCCGGGGATCAACAACTTCAGCTACTTTGGCACTTTCGGTGCCGTAGCGAACACGGTAACCGGCGGTGTCAATGGCTACGCCACAGGGTCGTACAACCTCGCCGTTGGCATCGGCTCCTGCACCGCCCAGTTCTGGGCAAGGGAAATCAAGAGAAGGCCAGACGTCTTCGATGATGATGTGGCATTGGTTTCTCTCCCATACGGCAAACGTGCCGGCGGTTCGCTCCCGCCGTCACTGAGCCCCGAGGATCGCGAGACAGTCCTCAGGAACTCCCAGCGATAACATTGCTGGGGCACAACCAAATCGCGCGTCGAACCCTCAGGGGTACGGCGCGCATTTTTTATATTTCAAGGTGTCGTTATGGGTGAATCTTTGTTCCGATGAAAGGTTCGTCGTTGAGGTATTTTTCAATCTCATCAATTTTTGCACCATTCACAATTGTCACTTCAATACGATGTCCCATTGCAGTACGTGCAGCGACAGGGTCGAAGGGGGAAGAGAGACCGGGGTTCCATTCAGAAGGAATGAGTTTTAAAAAGTCCATCCAGGTGATGTCTTCAATCTTGGTCGCATCAGGATTCCTTCGTGGGTCCTCAGTGTACACGTAATCAATATTTGAAAGATTCATGAGCTTCGTTGCACCACAGTGTACCGCTATCTGTACTGCGCGGAGGTCAGTCGATGCTCCTGGCCTATAGCCCGCTGCGACGACGAGATGTGCGTCACGAGGGACGTCACTGATTTCATCGGGGTTCGTAATGATAACGGGGTAGGCGACGTCGCGGAATATGGTGCGGAGGAGGTGGCCATTGAGGCGCGTCGCATGGATACCCATCCAGTCGAGGTCTTCGGGGTCGAGCTCTGTGACTGTGGCGGCGGCATCTTGGTACCTGCGCGCGGTCCGTCCACCTCCCGCAATAATAATAAAACGTCGCCCATGGAAGGCGATTTGGCGTTCGATAAGATTTTTAAAACTGGTGAGAAAGAGAGAGTCAATTGCATCGGGGACGATGAGTGACCCACCGACCGATATTACAACTGTTTCATGTTCTTGCATTAAAATAGAGTATATCTCATAAAAGAGAGCCATACAACGGAGCTTTTTGGTAAGTCGGGGTACATACTTTTGGGTCTAAAATTGTGATTTTAGACCCAAAAGTAGTCTGAGCCCATTAAACCCACAAATCTACCCAGAGAAGCCTTGACCTTTTTCTCGCGACCTGTATAATGGCGGGCACTGTCTGAGCTGAAGGCAATTGGCCTTTACATATTGGAGGACAGCCGTTTTTTGAAATAACTCGCGTGCGAATTCTACTCAGCATTTCATGCTGAGGAGAACGAACACACGAGGTTTGTCGGGCAGAGGCTCGCAAATAATATATCCGGATCTACCTTACCTTTATTAGGTAGGTCTGGAAAACGTAAATGTTGCATAAACATTGTATCTTTATTGATGCAAAATTATGTGACGGATACGCATCAGCTAAATATATCGAAAGATATATTCACAAATAGATGAGGCAAAAGTCATCATGTCCCAGAGGATCTCTGGAACGTGCATTCTCTTTTGTCTTATCCTTGGAAATAGTTTGTTGAGTGGAGATAGTAAGTACAGTCTCCATATACTCACAAACGACAAGATCGCATCATTGATGTAGATCCTGTTTTAACTTAGAGTTTGATCCTAGCTCAGGGTGAATGCTGGCGGCGTGGATGAGGCATGCAAGTCGAATGGGTTCAGACCCATGGCAGACGAGGTAGGAACACGTAGGTACGTACCGGAGAGTCAGGGATAACCTGCCGAAAGGCAGGATAATACTTGATAGTCTCGCGAGAGTAAAGATTTATCGCTCTCTGAACGGCCTGCGTTCTATCAGCTTGTTGGTAAGGTAACGGCTTACCAAGGCTACGACGGATAGGGGAGGTGAGAGCCTGACCCCCACCGATGGAACTGCGACACGGTCCATACTCCTACGGGAGGCTGCAGTCGAG